>LNFM01000931.1_pt1 | contig 192416 bp, 177 predicted proteins | sample 596031 | NCBI WGS metagenome assembly LNFM01 (sample SAMN04254537, study PRJNA301005) | activated carbon metagenome | isolation source: dual media filters at the Ann Arbor, Michigan drinking water treatment plant | place: USA: Ann Arbor
ACGGAACTTGCTTGCTTCATTTTCACGTTTGCTCATGACGTGACCCTTTTGATGGATGGATCCCCACGACTGAATACCGCCCATCGTACTGGCTCAGACTAACATACTTGAAGGGGCCGATGTCAGTTCTGGCAGCGAACTAACTAATGTCTCAGTTGGGTCAAAGGCTGACTTGGCTGCAAGGTCCGCTTTGACCCAAAGCTGACATCAGCTACTTGGGCCGGCGCCCCATTATCGCATGAGCGCGCGCACTATAGGTGATGCGACCATCGGCATCCGCCGGTAGGCGTGCACGTACCCGCGAGATGAGCATCTCGACATCTCCGGATGTCATAGTTGCAACTGTTGGCCGAAGCGCAGGAGACTTGAGGTTTGTCGTCCAGAAATCGTCGAAATTTGCAAAGGTCCGGTTCACTGTAATTTCTCGGGTTTGCACGTCCTCAAGACCTGCGCCGATCCACAAGTCTCGTAATGCTTCCATTCGAGACGCATCCATTCGTGGTGGGCGCGTTGGTACAATGCCCATTGCCTGTATCTCGGAGTGGATTGGATCGAGTGGAGATCTGCCACCCGCCATGTCCCACATGTAGGTCACAACTGCCCCGCCGGGGACAACTGCTCGAACCATTTCGCTGACGCCCTTCGCGGGGTCCGGCACGAACACAAGGACCAATGCCATCACAGCCGCATCGAAGCTGCTGTCGGCGAAAGGCAGGGCCATGGCATCGCCTTGGCGAAACTTTGCCAAGCGCGACGCAGGTCGGGTGCGTGCAAACGCGAGCTGCTCTTCGGAAGGATCGATCCCTTGGACCTCCGCGGGGCTACATCGCTCGACCAACAGTTCAGTGAAGGCCCCGTTGCCGCAACCGATGTCGATCCACCGCAAACCTAAGGGAGGCGCCAGCCAATCAAGGAATATCTCGCCAGCGGAGCGGCTCCAAATTCCCATCATCTGCTCGTAGCTGGCTCCATCGTCGAAGCGAATTTGCTGTTCTGCCATTTGATTTCCCAACCCAATGACGATCCTTGACCGATGCCATTTTGCAGAGAAAGGAGCGATTGGGAAGTCACGGGTGCGCCTTGATGTTCCCGTCTGGCACAGAGCGGACGTGCTATCGTTTGAGAGATGTCAGCAAATCCAGGTCTGCGGCGCAGAGTGACCGTGCCGCACTACGCACGTGGTTTTGTTTTGGGCGCTGTTCCCTTCGCGCTGGCGCCATTGCCCGTTGCGGCCTAACTTTCGAACGAGCGATACCCAGAGTGGGAAGCATGATCCAAAACCCAATTGCACCGGGCGATCAGCTGTGGCTCTCGATCCGGCGCGAGGCCGAAACCGTGCTGGCCCGCGACCCGCTGTTTGGCGCCTCCGTGTCGGCCGCGATCCTGGATCATTCCGATCTCGGCAGCGCGGTGGCCCGTCAAATCGGCGAACGGCTCGGCAAGCGTGCGGCCGACCGCGAGCAGTTCGCGCGTGTCGCCGGCGAGGCGTTTCGGGACTCTCCCGATCTGGTCGACGCGGCAAGCCGCGATCTGCAAAGCATTGCGGTTCATGATCCCGCGACGACCGGATTGCTGCCACCGCTCCTCAACTTCAAGGGCTACATCGCCCTGCAGGCCTGGCGGGTGTCCAGCCGGCTCTGGCATCAAGGCCGCAGCGATCTCGCGCTGTTGATGCAAAGCCTGTCCTCCGATTCCCTCCAGGTCAGCATTCACCCCTCGGCCTCGATTGGAACCTCGGTGTTCCTGGATCACGCCACGGGCATCATCGTGGGCGCGTTCGCCGTCATCGGCGACGACACCACCATCCTGCAAAACGTCACCATTGGCCGCAGGCCCGCGCTGCCGAACCGCGCCCCGCGGATCGGCCGCGGCGTCCTGCTCAGCGCGGGGGCCACGGTTCTCGGCAACGTCAGCATCGGCGACTTCGCCAAGATCGGCGCCGGCTCGCTGGTCGAGAATGACGTTCCGGGCGGCTGCACCGCGGTCGGGGTTCCCGCACGCCTGACCAACTGCCCCGAAACGGTATTCGCGTAGAGGTGCGGGCTGCCGCGACGGGTCATTTTGTCTCGGCAAATCAAGGCGTTGCTTACTGTGCATGGGGTTGTTTTCGAGCTTTTTTGTCGGCAGCCGCAACGGGCCGCAATCCCCGACGCTGCCGCCCTCATTTGACGCAGCCAAAATCCCCTTTGGTAACCGTCCGTTAACCATGATTAGCGTCTGGTTAGGGGCGGAAAGACGCGCGGATAGCCCTCGTTTTGACACGTTGACAGGGGAAGCAGGACCCGGCTTTGGACGGGCCACCCATGCGACACGGAACAAGGCTCTCGCGCAGGCTTACCGCCGCGGCTGACGCGCGGCTGTGGAACCGGCAGCCAATGGCTCCCGGGGGTTTGGGACATCTGCGTTGAGAGGATACCGGACATGAATCCCGCTGACGTGGCTCAGTCAGCCCTGCCGCTGGCATCCACCGACGTATCGCTGACAACCCTGTTCCTGCAGGCCCATTGGGTCGTGAAAGCGGTCATGCTGGGGCTGCTCGCCTGTTCGGTCTGGGTCTGGGCGATCGCGATCGACAAGATATTCCTGTATTCGCGCACCAAGCGCGCGATGGACCGCTTCGAACAGGCGTTCTGGTCGGGGCAATCGATCGAGGAGCTCTACCGATCGCTGTCAGCCAAGCCGACGCAATCGATGGCGGCATGTTTCGTCGCGGCGATGCGCGAATGGAAACGGTCGTTCGAAAGCCAGTCGCGATCCTTCGCCGGCCTGCAGATGCGGATCGAGAAGGTCATGAACGTCTCGATCGCCCGCGAGGTCGAACGCCTGGAACGGCGCCTGCTGGTGCTGGCCACGGTCGGCTCGGCGGGCCCCTTCGTCGGCCTGTTCGGCACGGTCTGGGGCATCATGTCGAGTTTCCAGTCGATCGCCGCCTCCAAGAACACCTCGCTCGCGGTGGTGGCCCCCGGCATCGCGGAAGCGCTGTTTGCCACCGCAATCGGCCTTATCGCCGCCATCCCGGCGACTATTTTCTACAACAAGTTCACGTCGGAGGTGAACCGGCAGGCCCAGCGGCTGGAAGGCTTCGCCGACGAATTTTCTGCGATCCTGTCGCGCCAGATCGACGAGCGCGCGTGAGGGCAATATCTTGAGGGCGAATAAATTGTGAGCGTATCGTGAGCAGCAGATCATGGCGATGAACATGGCAGGCGCATCGGGCGGCGGCGGACGCCGCGGCCGGCGGCGCGCGGCCGTCATGGCCGAGATCAACGTCACGCCGATGGTCGACGTGATGCTGGTGCTGCTGATCATCTTCATGGTGGCGGCGCCGCTGATGACGTCGACCATCGACATCGACCTGCCGGTGGCGAGCGGCGGCAAGTCGCTGGCGTCCAACCAGCCGCCACTGACGCTGTCGGTCAAGCGCACCGGCGGGAGCTGCAATTCCAACATCGAACTCTATCTCGGGGATACCTTGATATCGGCCGCCGAGCTGCAGCCAAAAATCAAGGCGATCCGGGAAACCCGGTCGGATGCGGACAGCGTCGTCTACCTCAGGGGCGACAAGGATGTCTGCTATACGGATATGATGAAATTGCTGGGCTATATTCGCACCGCGGGTTTCAAGGCGAATATCGTTATCGTTCCCGAGGGGGGGTAAACGATGACGCGCGGCATCGAATCAGCCGTCGGCTGAAGGCGGAGCGGGAAAGCTGAAGTGAAGGTCAAGGTCGACAAAACGCTGGTTGCCTCGGTTGCCCTGCACGTTCTGGTGCTGGGCTGGGGACTGGTGTCGTTCTCGTCCAAGGCCTTTGACCTGATGCCGGAAGAGTCGGTGCCGGTCGACGTCATTTCTTCCGATCAGCTCGCCAAGGTCATGGCCGGCATGAAGACCGGCAGCAAGGAGAATCCCAAGCCGCTGGTGGAGAAGGTCGCCGAAGCCAAGCCGATGGAAGACGCCGTCGGCAAGATCACGGAGAAGGCGCCGGTCGTGACCGACACCGCGCCACCGCCGACGCCGAGGCCGGAGGAAAAGCCGGTCGAGAAAAAACCCGATCCGCCGAAGCCGGTCGCCGAGGCCAAGCCGAAGGAAGAGCCCAAGCCGATCGAGAAGAAGCCGGATCCACCCAAGGTCGATCCGATCGCGGAAGCCATCAAGAAGGAAGAGCCCAAGCCGCCGAAGCCGCCGGTGCAGGCCGCCAAGCCGCCGGAGCCGGCAAAGCCGAAGATCGTCGAACGACACTTCGATCAAACGCAGATCGCCGCCCTTCTCGACAAGCGCGACCCGTCGCGGCGGGCGGTCACCGGCGAGACGCTGAATTCCAATGCCGCGCTCGGCCTTGCCAAGGGCAAGGCCGCGGACAATTCAGCGACCTGGGGCGCGCTGTTCCAGTCGCAGGTCGAACGCTGCTGGAAGAAACCCTATGGCGGCATCGAGGCCCAGAAGTCGGAAGCCGCTTTCGCCATCAGGCTGAAGCGCGACGGCACGCTGGAAGGGATGCCGGTTCCCGAAGGCACGCCGGCCACGCCCTATCTTCGCGTCTATCAGGAGAGCGCGCTGCGCGCGATCATCGAGTGCCAGCCGTATAATCTGCCCGCGGCCTATTTCGATGAATGGAAATATTTTGCGCCCGTGTTCACCGAGCGAAAGACTTGAACGCCGTCGCCCGGCGGCGACCGCCAATATGGAACGAAGTCCGCAACAATGACTGACAACAATGAACTGCCCGAGATGCCGTTTCGCTTGAGCCGCCGGCAGATCATCGCCGGAATGGCCGCGCTCGGCATGGTGACGGGCCCCGCCCGCCATGCCCTCGCCCAGGCGCCGAAACGCGTGATCATTCCCGAGGGCGACTTTGCGCCGTTGCCGATCGCGATCCCGAATTTCGTGGCGGGTACGCCCGGGGATGCCGAGGTCGGCGTCGGCGTAACGCAAGTCATCACCAACAACCTCAAGCGCAGCGGGTTGTTCGCCCCGATCGATCCGGCGGCCTATATCGAGAAGGTCATCAACATCGACGCGGCGCCGCAGTTCCAGAACTGGAAGACCATTAACGCGCAGGCGCTGGTGACCGGCCGCATGACCCGGCAGCCCGACGGCCGACTGAAGGCCGAATTCCGTCTCTGGGACGTCAACACCGCCCAGCAGCTCGCCGGGCAGCAGTACTTTACCTCGCCGGAATACTGGCGGCGGATCGCGCACATCATCTCCGACCAGATCTACGAACGCCTGACCGGGGAAAAAGGCTATTTCGACAGCCGGGTGGTGTTCGTCGACGAGACCGGCTCCAAGGAACGGCGCGTCAAGCGGCTGGCCCTGATGGATCAGGACGGCGCCAATGTCCGCTATCTGACGCGCGGCGCCGATCTGGTTCTGACGCCGCGGTTCTCGCCGTCGACCCAGGAAATCACCTATATGGAATTCGGCCAGGGCGACCCGCGCGTCTACCTGTTCAACATCGAAACCGGGCAGCGCGAGATCGTCGGCAACTTTCCGGGCATGTCGTTTTCGCCGCGGTTCTCGCCGGACGGCCAGCGCGTGATCATGAGCCTGCAGCAGGGCGGCAACTCGAACCTGTTCGTGATGGATCTGCGTTCCAAGTCGACCACGCGTCTGACCGACACCCCGGCGATCGACACCTCGCCGTCCTATTCGCCCGATGGCAGCAGGATCTGCTTCGAATCCGACCGTGGCGGCAAGCCGCAGATCTACGTGATGGCGGCCACCGGCGGCGCCGCGCAGCGCATATCCTTCGGCGAGGGGAGTTACTCCACCCCGGTTTGGTCGCCGCGAGGCGACTATATCGCCTTCACGAAACAGGGCGGCGGACAGTTTTCCATCGGCATCATGAAGCCCGACGGTTCGGGCGAGCGGCTGCTCACCTCCGGCTACCATAATGAAGGCCCGACCTTCGCGCCGAACGGCCGCGTCCTGATGTTCTTCCGCGACCCCGGCGGCAGCGGTGGGCCTTCGCTGTTCACGGTGGACATCTCCGGCCGCAATGAACAAAAGGTTCCAACCCCCGGTTTCGCGTCCGATCCGGCCTGGTCGCCCCTGCTGTCCTGAGTTCGGCGCCACGGCCCCGCTGTTAATCGGCAAACCCTGCCTAGCTTGCTGAATTGGCGGGCAGATTCTTGTTGCTGTGGATCCGTGAAAAGGTTCCGGTAACGATGTTCCCTCAGAAAGACTTCATCTGCGGCGGGTAGAACTACGGCTGGAAGAAGGACGTTTGCGCGCCCGATGCAGCTGACCAGACCGACCAGAAACTCCGACCAGAAGCAGAAGATGTCGCCGTCGATTTATTCGGCGTTGATCGATTCGCTGTTCCAGGATCCGGGTCCGATGTTTGCAGGCGCGCTATGCGCGGCGGTCGCAGCGATCATGACGGCCGTGAAGACGGGCAACCCCTGGCTCTGGCCCTGCGTAGCGCTTCTGGTTGTGACCGGCGCTGCCCGCGCTCTCGACACGCGTCGATATCAAAGGCGCAAATCCGGTTTGACGTTGAGCGAAGCGTCGCGCTGGGAAGTTCGCTATCAGTTCGGTGCGATGCTCTACGCCGGCGCGCTCGGACTATGGTGTGTCGTGGCGGTGTTGGGGAGCACCGATGCCGTCGCCCACCTGATCTCCACGTCCGTCACGCTTTGCTATGTGGCGGCCGGTGGCGGCCGAACCTACGGGCGTCCCTGGATCTTCCACGTGCAAATGCTGCTGGCCTGCGGGCCGCTGACCGCGGCGTTGGCGCTGTATGGAAGTCCTTACTATTTCGGGATGGCAATTCTGAACGTGCTGTTCTTCTTCAGTCTCAAGCACATTTCGACGAATCTGCAGAAGATTTATGTGCGAGCGTTGATTGCGCGCGAGCGGGAAGCAGCGCTGGCCGGCCAGTTCGATACCGCCCTGAACAACATGCCGCACGGCCTGTGCATGTTCGCCGCCGACGGGCGGCTTGCCGTCATGAATCACCGCTTCAGCGAAATGATGAATCTGTCCGACGATCTGGTGCAGCGCGGCGCCAGCGCGCCTGACATCTTCGCCGCCTGCGTCAGCGGCGGATCGATTTCGGCGGCGAGCGGAAAGATAATCCTCTCGGAGATTGAAAATTCGCAGGCGAGGGATATCATCACCGCCGATCCCGACATCGCCAGAAGCCGGTCGCTGTCCTGGACATTCCAGCCGATGGCGGGCGGCGGCGCTGTCGTGCTGCTCGAAGACATCACCGAGCGGCGTAACGCGGAAGCCAGAATCACCCATCTGGCGCGCTACGACGAACTGACTGCGCTTCCCAACCGGGTCAATTTCCGCGACGAGATCGAGCGTCTGCTGGCCATACCGCACGATGCGGAGCAATTGTCGGCATTGCTGTTCATCGACCTCGATCAGTTCAAGCAGGTCAACGACACCCTCGGTCATCCGTGCGGCGACCAGCTGTTGTGCGCGGTCGCTGACCGGCTGCGCGCCATGCTGCGGCCGGAGGATTTCGTGGCGCGCTTCGGCGGCGACGAATTCGTGGTGTTCCAGCAGAACATCAGATCGAACGAGGACGCAGCCGTTCTGGCCCGGCGGATCGTGGAGCATTTGAGCGAACGCTACAAGATCGACAACCATCTGGTCGAGATCGGCGCCAGCGTCGGCATTGCGATGACGGGCCCCGGCGTCAGCGCCGATACGCTGCTGAAGAATGCCGACATGGCGCTGTACCGCGCCAAGGCAGACGGTCGCGGAACCTTCTGTTTCTTCCGCGACGAGATGGCGCAAACCGTCGAGGCGCGCCGCATCCTGGAACTCGATCTGCGCAAGGCGCTGGCCAGCGAGGAATTCGAGCTGTTCTATCAGCCGCTGATCAATCTCAAATCGGGACGGATCACGACCTGCGAAGCGCTGCTGCGATGGAATCATCCGATACGCGGCACCGTGTCGCCGATCGATATCATTCCGGTCGCCGAGGACATGGGCCTGATCGTTGATCTCGGCCGCTGGATCCTGCGCAAGGCCTGCATGGAATGCATGGAATGGCCCGATGCCGTCAGCGTCGCGGTCAATTTCTCGCCGCAGCAGTTTCACCAGCGCGACGTGGTGAGCGAGGTTCGCTACGCGCTCGAGGTTTCGGGTCTGCCGGCCGACCGCCTCGAAATCGAGATCACCGAATCGTCGCTGCTGCGCAACACCCAGCTGACCCATGACGTGCTTTCGCAATTGCACACACTCGGCGTGCGCATCTCGCTGGACGATTTCGGCACCGGCTATTCGAGCTTGAGCTATTTGCACAACTTCCCCTTGCAGAAGGTGAAGATCGATCGGTCCTTCCTCGAAGGCATCGATACCGATCGCCCGCTGACGCTGCTGCGCGGCGTGGCGCGGCTTTCCGCCGATCTCGGAATGTCGGTCGTGGTCGAAGGCATCGAGACCAACGAGCAGCTGGAATTGGTCAGCGCCGAAGGCACCGTCACCGAAGCGCAGGGCTACCTGTTCAGCCGGCCTGTGCCGGCGGTGCGCGTTCGCCAGTTGCTGAATGCGTCGCACGGCCGTCGCCTGCCGGACGACCACGTGGTGGCGCTGCCGTCACGATCGATCGCCTGAAGCGTCCGATCGTTCGCCGGTGGAATTTTTCTGCATACGGCTCAATGATTAAAATGCCGCAGATTAACCCTAAGGCGGCCATCTCTTTGCATCTTCGTTAAGAAGCTGTTAATCTTCCCACTACGATCGGAAGTTGTTGGTTTATGGGGTATCATGATGAGATCTGCGGCTCGTCCAATTGTTCTCGTTCCTGAGCGCAGCGCGGATCCCCTGGAACACGTCGATTACCGTCTTGCCGAAACGCCCGAGGAAAAGGACAAGATTTACCGTCTGCGCTACCGGGCCTATCTGCGGGAGGGTGCGATCCTGCCGTCGGAATCGGAGCGGGTCACGGATCGCTATGATGATCTGCCCAACAACTTCACGTTCGGCATCTACATTCACGGCGAGCTCTACAGTTCGATTCGAATTAGCGTCCTGACCTCGGAATGGCGAGGATCCCCCTCGTCCGAAATGTTCGCCGATCTCATTCACCCCGAGCTCGATCGGGGGAAAATCATCATCGATCCGACGCGCTTCGTCGCCGATCCGGTCAAGGCCAAGGGATTTCCAGAACTGCCCTACGTAACGGTGCGGCTCGGCTATATCGCGTGCGGGCACTTTGGTGCCGATATCGGCCTTGCCAATGTGCGCCCCGAACACCGGGCCTTCTATCGCAAGGTGTTTTTGCAGGAACCCTGGGGCGAACCGAGGCTGTATCCGGGTCTGATCAAGCCCGTCGGACTGGTAGCCGCCCACTATCCGTCCATTCGGGACAGGGTGTTCCAGCGCTTCCCCTATATGCGATCGAGCGCGTTCGAACGACGGATGCTGTTTGAGCGCGACGGCGGACTTCAACCGCTGTTGGCCGAGAATCCGTCATACGATCGTGCTTCGATCGTCCAGCAGTCCTACCGAGTCGGCAGCTAGGATTTGATCCGGCTTCGCTGAATCGCAGCCCTCGCTTGCCGTCACGTCCTCCTCGTTGCGGTCCCGGCGCCCCGCCCATTTGACCAGCCCGCATGGCGAGCCGGCTGTCCGGCGGGCTGGAACGGCTGATCCCGGCAGCTGCCACGATTGCCTTCACCGTCGCGCCACATTTACAAATCATTAACTATCCCGGTTGCTTTTCGCGGTTTGTCGGCATTTGATCGGGTCTGGCAACACCCCATCAAGGTTGACGGAACGTTCGCTTAACCATCGCCCTGTAGACCGGATAACAGTTGAAAACGTGAGCGTGGAGGCTCCGGAATGGAACATCAGATGCGCATCCTCCAGGGATTGAAGCTGGCCGCGGTGCTCGCGGTGGCGCTGTCGATGGGCGCCTGCGCCAACAAGAACCCGCTCGGCGCCGACGGCGCCATGGCGAGCGCGGCGACGCCGGGCAGCCAGCAGGACTTCGTGGTCAATGTCGGCGACCGCGTATTCTTCGAGAGCGACCAGACCGAGTTGTCGCCGCAGGCAATCGCGACCCTGGAAAAGCAGGCGCAGTGGCTGCAGAGCTACAACCGTTATGCCTTCACCATCGAGGGCCACGCCGACGAGCGCGGCACCCGCGAATACAACATCGCGCTGGGCGCCCGGCGCGCCCAGTCGGTCCGCACCTTCCTCGCCTCGCGCGGCATCGAGCCCAGCCGGATGCGGACCATCTCCTACGGCAAGGAACGCCCGGTCGCGGTCTGTAACGACATCTCGTGCTGGTCGCAGAACCGCCGCGCCGTCACGGTGCTGAACGCCAGTTCCTAACGGGCGTTTGCTTACCGCAAGAGTTAATGCCGGCGCCCTTTGGGCGCCGGTTCTGTTTTGGGATGCAGCTTGTTCAATCTCGCTGTTCGATGAAATCCCGGATCAATGCCATCGCGGGTTCGGGAGCCGGGACCGCCATGCAGCATCAGCAAGGTCGGCTTCTCCCGCATGACGGGGCCGTCGGGGACGAACTTTGTGCCCTCGACGTCGAAAAACAGACGTACTCCGTTCACGACCACATGCATGGCGCTCTCCCGGGGCGGGATGGGGTCAGATTGGGGGCGCGACGAGAACCATTTTTTCTCCCCGGGCCCGGACGCAGCCCAGCACGAGGGCTGCGAGTCGAGGTAATTCTGCTTTGCATGGGGTTGTTTTCGCGTTTTTTTGTAAGCGATCTCGTACCCGGTCGCAGCGCCGCGCCTACGGCAGGTCCCTTGCTTGTTTCAAACCCGATACTAAGCCATATCGCATGAAACCGGCAGGCCCGGGCGCCAGTCACAATTCTGGCGCACTCCCTCTCTCAATGTGTTGTGCTTTCGATGTCACGCCGATCTCGTCGTCAGGCCAAAATGTCATCCAGAATTCATGGAATTATCCGCGCCGTGGCAATCGCCGCGATGCTGGCGCTGTCTGTACCCGCGCTGGCGCAGCAGTCCGACGATGGCGACGCGGAATTGCGAATCCAGCAACTCGAGAATCGGCTGCGCCAGCTCACCGGCCAGAACGAGGAGCTGCAATACCGCAACCGGCAGCTCGAGGAGCGGCTGAGGGCGTTGCAGGGCGGCGTGCAAGCCGCGCCTGGCGGGCCGCCTGGTTCAGCCCAGCCCAACATCGCCGCCGCGCCTGCGGTGCAGCCTGCTCCGCCATCGCTCCGGCAGCCGCAACTCCAGCCTCAAGTCCAGCCGGGCCAGCAGATCGCCGCGCCGGCGCCGATCGTGCAGGAGCCGTCACAAGGCCTGCCGGCGCAAGGCCGGCGCCGTGGCGACGCTTTCGATCCCAGCCAGAACCCCAATGCCCCGGGCGTTCCGCAGGCGCTTGGCGGCGGCCAGCTGCCGATTCCCGCCGAGACGCCCATCGGAGTTCCCGGCGGCCGCGGGGCCGGGGAGCCGCTCGATCTCGCCAACACCGGGCCGCGCAGTCCGGCCGCCGCCTTGCCGCCGCCGCGAACCGGCGCCGCCGCGGCTGCGCTGACGACCCTGCCGCCTTCGGCCACCCCGAAGGACGAGTTCGATCTCGGCATCGGCTACATGCAGCGCAAGGACTATGCGCTTGCCGAAGAGACCATGCGCAGCTTCGCGCAGAAATACCCCAGCGATCCCCTGATGGCGGATTCCCAGTACTGGCTCGGCGAGAGTTTCTTCCAGCGACAGCTCTATCGCGACGCGGCGGAATCCTTCCTTGCGGTGACCACCAAATTCGACAGATCGGCGAAAGCCCCGGACGCCTTGCTGCGGCTCGGCCAGTCGCTGGCGGCGCTCAAGGAGAAGGAAGCCGCCTGTGCCGCGCTCGGCGAGGTGACGCGGAAATATCCCCGCGCCTCGGGCGGCGTCAAAGCGACGGTGGACCGTGAGCAGAAGCGGATCAAGTGCTGAAGGCCTTCGAGAATATCCCGCTTCGCGACGTTTTCTTCTCGCCAGCCGGTACCCGCCGCGCTTGAAAGCGCTATGGTGGGCAGCGCCATGCCCGACGACGAAAATGACCCGATCTCGGTGAGGGACGCCAAGCTCCTGTTCGCGGACTGGAAGGCGGCGCCCGCGCTGCTGCTGGCTGTTTCCGGCGGCCCCGATTCAATCGCCCTGATGTGGCTCGCGGCGCGCTGGCGCCGCGCCATGGCGCGCGGTCCGCGGCTTGTCGCGGTCACGGTCGATCACGGCTTGCGCCCTGAGGCGGCCGCAGAGGCGCGCCAGGTGAAGCGGCTGGCTCACACGCTGGAGCTGGAGCATCACACGCTGCGTTGGAACGGCCCGAAGCCCAACACAGGACTGCCGGCGGCGGCGCGTCTGGTGCGCTACCGCCTGCTGGCCAAGGCGGCGCGGCAGAGCGGCGCCACGCACATCCTCACCGCCCATACCCGTGACGACCAGGCCGAAACGCTGCTGATGCGCCTGCTGCGCGGCAGCGGCATCGCCGGCCTTGCGGCAATGGCGCGGGAATCCGAACGCGACGGCGTGCTGTTGGCGCGCCCGTTTCTCCATGTCTCAAAATCGCAGTTGATCGCCACGCTCCACAAGGCCAAGCTCGGTTTCGCCGACGATCCGACCAACCGTGATCCTCACTTCACCCGCCCGCGGCTACGCGCCCTGATGCCCGCGCTCGCCGCCGAGGGCGGCGATCCGCGCAATCTGGCGCGGCTGGCGTCGCGGCTTGCCCGGGCCAACGCCGCGGTGGAAGTGCTGACCGATGGCGCCGAACGCTACCTCGCGCTCAGGGACCGCGAAGCCCCGCGTTCCCGCTTCGATGCCGGCGCCGTGGATGCGGGGTCCTTTGACGCAATGGTGTTTGCCGCGATGCCGGAGGAAATTCGGCTTCGGCTGCTGAAGCGTGCGATCGACCGGTTCGGTCACGAGGGGCCGGCGGAACTCGGCAAGGTCGAAGCCCTGCTGGCGACACTGGACCGGGCGCTCGCGAACAGGGCGGGAAGGCGCCGGTCGGGGCTCAAACAGCCGGGACCTGAGCAACGAGAACTGAAACACAGCCTTGCCGGTGCGCTGGTCAGCCTGGTCGGAGGCCGGATCCGTGTCGAACCGGCGCCGCCTCGACGCCGCCGAACATGATAGCCGCATCGAACGCAGGTCTGACGGTCTCGATGGCCCCGTCAGTCTTAACCAACTCGGAAAGCACCGATTTCACCGCCATTATTTGAGCGCGGAATTCGGCCAGCATGCGTTAAATAGTCCTGTTTGGTTCCCTTGGCATCGACCGGGGCGGCACCTAGATTGTAATGCAGCGGTTGGGGAGTTTCCCTCGCGCTGCCCAAGGACCTAAGGCCGCGATCCGCGCGACCACGAAGGAAGATCAATGAACGCCAATCTGCGCAATTTCGCCCTCTGGGTCATTATTGTCTTGCTGTTATTGGCGCTGTTTACGCTTTTCCAGAACCCTGGCCAGCGCGCATCCTCACAGGATATCTCGTTCTCGCAGCTGCTGGCCGAAGTCGACCAGAACAAGGTTCGCGACGTCGTGATTCAGGGGCCGGAAATTCATGGCACCTTCACCAACGGCTCCAGTTTCCAGACCTATGCGCCGAACGATCCGACGCTGGTCTCGCGGCTTTACAACGGCAAGGTCTCGATCACCGCGAAGCCGCCCGGCGACAACGTGCCGTGGTTCGTGTCGCTGCTGGTCTCCTGGCTGCCTTTCATCGCACTGATCGGCGTGTGGATTTTCCTGTCGCGGCAGATGCAGGGCGGCGCCGGCAAGGCGATGGGCTTTGGCAAGTCGCGCGCCAAGATGCTGACCGAGGCGCATGGCCGGGTGACGTTTGAAGATGTCGCCGGCGTCGACGAGGCTAAACAGGACCTGCAGGAGATCGTCGAGTTCCTGCGCGACCCCGGCAAGTATCAGCGGCTGGGCGGGCGGATTCCGCGCGGCGTGCTGTTGGTCGGTCCCCCCGGCACCGGCAAGACGCTGATCGCGCGCGCGGTCGCCGGCGAAGCCAACGTGCCGTTCTTCACGATCTCGGGCTCGGACTTCGTCGAAATGTTCGTCGGCGTCGGCGCCAGCCGCGTCCGCGACATGTTCGAACAGGCCAAAAAGAACGCGCCCTGCATCATCTTCATCGACGAAATCGACGCGGTGGGCCGCCATCGTGGAGCCGGTCTGGGCGGCGGCAATGACGAGCGTGAGCAGACCCTGAACCAGTTGCTGGTCGAGATGGACGGCTTCGAAGCCAATGAGGGCGTGATCCTGATCGCCGCCACCAACCGTCCAGACGTGCTCGATCCGGCGCTGCTGCGTCCTGGCCGGTTCGACCGCCAGGTGGTGGTGCCGAATCCGGATGTCGTGGGCCGCGAACAGATCCTCAAGGTTCACGTCCGCAAGGTGCCGCTGGCGCCGGACATCAATCTCAAGACCATCGCCCGCGGTACGCCCGGTTTCTCCGGCGCCGACCTGATGAACCTCGTCAACGAGGCCGCCCTGACCGCCGCGCGCCGCAACAAGCGCATGGTGACCCAGGCCGAGTTCGAAGAGGCCAAGGACAAGGTCATGATGGGTGCCGAGCGCAAGTCGCTGGTGATGACTGAAGAGGAGAAAATGCTGACCGCCTATCACGAGGGCGGCCATGCCATCGTCGGCCTCAATGTGAAAGCGACCGATCCGATCCACAAGGCCACGATCATTCCGCGCGGCCGGGCACTCGGCATGGTGATGCAACTGCCCGAGCGCGACAAGCTGTCGATGTCGCTCGAGCAGATGACCTCGCGGCTGGCCATCATGATGGGCGGGCGCGTTGCCGAAGAACTGATCTTCGGCCGCGAGAAGGTGACGTCGGGCGCTTCGTCCGACATCGAGCAGGCCACAAGGCTGGCGCGGATGATGGTGACGCGCTGGGGGCTGTCGGAAGAACTCGGCACGGTGTCCTACGGCGAGAATCAGGACGAGGTTTTTCTCGGCATGTCGGTGTCGCGCACCCAGAACGCTTCCGAGGCCACGGTTCAGAAGATCGACACCGAGATCCGGCGTTTCGTCGAAGAGGGGTACAAGGAGGCGACGCGTATTCTGACCGAGAAGCGCGCCGACCTTGAGGCTCTCGCCAAGGGCCTGCTCGAATTCGAAACGCTGAGCGGCGACGAGATTCAGGATCTGCTCAAGGGCAAGAAGCCGAACCGCGAATCGGTGCTCGAGCCGACCACGCCGCGCGCCTCGGCGGTGCCGCCGGCCGGCAAACCGCGCCCGCGTCCCGATCCGGACGCCGGGCTGGAGCCGCAGCCGCAGGCCTGATGCGACACACATTGCCTCGAAAAACGCGGCGGCGACGCCGCGTTTTTTTTGATCGCCGCGTCAGACGGAAAGGAGTTTTCGCGCGACCCCTTGGCCGGACGACGGGATACCAAATTCCCATCGCGACCGCGGATAACTTAGGATTTCTTAAGCGCTGTTCACCTATTGGTTGGGGGCGCGCGGTTTCCCGCGAGGCTGCGGCGTGCGCAAGGGACCTCGCATGCCCATGGCTGTATCCTGCCCGACCAGTCCAGGCGCGCAGAGCGCAATTCCGCCGGCGCTGCTGAACGTCTGCTTCGTGCTGTGCGTCATCAACGCCGCGTACTTCCCGGTGGCCTATTTCTCGCAACGGTGGATCTACGATCCGGCCGGATTGGGGATTCCGACCGATTTCATCAACGTCTGGGCTGCCGGCAGACTGGTGCTGGATGGCGTTCCGGCGCAGGCCTACGACTGGGATATCCAGAAACAGGTCGAGGTCGCGCTGCTCGGGCGGGATTTCACCGGCTATTTCGCCTGGCACTACCCGCCGCCATTCTTGTTTGTCGCGTCGCTGCTGGCGCACTTTCCTTATACGGTCGCGTTCATCGGCTGGGTCTCGGTCAGCTTGCTGCCCTATCTGGCCGTCATGCGCGCGATCGTCGGCCGTGGTTTTGGTCTGCTGCTGGCAATCGGCTTTCCGGTGGTGTTCAGCAACACGCTGGTCGGACAGAACGGCTTCCTGACCGCGGCGCTAATCGGCGGCACCCTCTATCTGATGCCGGTACGGCCGGCGCTTGCGGGAATCTGCCTGGGATTGCTGAGCTACAAGCCGCAATACGGATTGCTGTTTCCGCTGGTGCTGATCGCGGCATCGCAGTGGACGGTGTTCTTCACCGCTGCGATCGTCGCGGTGGCGATGGCATTCGCGTCCTGGCTCGCTTTCGGCACCGAGAGCTGGCAGGCCTTCTTCCACTGGATGCCGACCTTCTCGCAAGCCTTCCTCACCGAGGGCAAGGCAACTTGGTGGAAGCTGCAGAGCCTGTTCTCGCTGGTCCGCTATTTCGGCGGCAGCGAAGCAACGGCTTGGGGTTTCCACTGGGTATTGACCGCCTCGGTCGCGACCGGCCTCGTGGTGATGTGGCGCAGCCGCGTCAGCTATTCGCTGAAGGCCGCCGCGCTTGCGACCGGCACGCTGCTGACCACGCCCTATCTGTTCATGTACGACATGATGGTGCTGGCGATACCAGTCGCATTCCTGGCGCGCATCGGGCTTGCCGGCGGTTTCCGACCGTATGAGCTGCCTGCGCTGGGATGCGCGCTGGCATTGGTCGTGACTTTTGTCTTTACGGGGCTTCCGGTCGGGCTTGGCGCGACCCTCATCGTCGCGGGCCTCGTGCTTCAGCGTGCCGGGCCTTGGTGGCGGCGCGAACCGGCGCCATCGCCGATGGCTGCCGCCGGGACCTGACGCGCCACGGCTTCTGAATCAACAGATTGGGTCTTGTCAACAGGTCTGAATAAGTGTTCAGTTCTTGAAAGCGGTTTTGGTGAGCCGCGCAAAACAACTAAATACGCGCGCGCTCCGACCGAACCTGGTTGGGCCGGAAGGGGCGGCCGGGACGGGAAACGCGCCATGGTCTATCGGCGAACCCATCAGGTGGTAAAGCGCTTGGCGGCGCGGCGCAGCGCCATCCTGGCCGCCGCGCGGGATGCCGCCGCCGAGGGCGGCATGGCAGCAGTGCAGATCGCGCCGGTAGCCATCCGGGCGAATGTCGCGGCCGGCACCGTCTACCGCTATTTCCCCTCCAAGGCCGACCTGATTTCCGAGCTGATCGCCGATGTCTCGCGCGACGAGCTGGCGGCGATCCGCCGCGCGGCGGATGCGGCTCCCGGGCCCTCGTCGGCGCTGGCGGCTGCCGTCACCACGGTGGCGGTGCATGTGCTGTCGCAGCGCAAGCTTGCCTGGGGGATTCTGGCCGAACCGGTCGATGTCGACGTTACCGCGTCCCGGCTGGCCAGCCGGCGCGAGATCGCCGGCGAGATATCGGCGAGAATCGATGCCGCGGTCCGTGCGGGGCATCTCCCGGCGCAGGACACCGCACTCGCCGCCACCGCACTGCTTGGCGCCCTGCATGAATCGCTGGTCGGGCCGCTGGCGCCGGACAATATGCACGACGCCGCGAAACTGCGCGACGCCGTTCAAACCGTGACGCTATTGGCGCTGCGCGCTGTCGGCGTGATGGACGCCCGCGCCCGCGGCCTCGTGGTGCAGGCGGTGCTGCCGGCGAAAGCGCTGGTCGGGGCGTAGGGCCATTCGCGGCCGCGACATCAGGATGCGGCTGGACCTATTCCGCCGCATTGGCGTCGTACAAGACACTCCTTCTCAACGCATCCTACGGAGTATTCCATGACGACGACTTCCGGATCGGCCAAATGGCAGGGCGGCATCAAGGACGGCAAGGGCGCGATCTCGACCAAGAGTGGCGCGCTGAAGGATTACCCCTATGGCTTCGCCAGCCGTTTCGAAGGCAAGCCGGGTTCCAACCCGGAAGAGCTGATCGGCGCGGCGCATGCCGCCTGTTTCACCATGGCGCTTTCGCTGATCCTCGGCGAGGCCAAGCTCACCGCCGAGCAGATGGAAACCAAAGCCGACGTCACGTTGGAAAAGCAGGGCGATGGCTTCGCCATTACCGCCGTGCATCTGACGCTAAGCGCAAAAATTCCAGGCGCCGACCAGGCGAAATTCGAGGAATTGGCCGGCAAGGCGAAAGCCGGTTGCCCGGTGTCGAAGCTGCTGAACGCCAAGATCACGCTGGACGCAACGCTGCAGTAATAGGGCGGTGTGAGCGGCATTCGGTAGCAAACTCCACCTAAACTCCCCGACGGGGAGAGGGCGGCTCGCTAGGGCGCCATAACCGCTACGTCGGGGGTGGTCGCGCTCTGACTTGCGACCTTTAGGAGTTCGCACTTCTAGCCCTCACAGGCCTATGAAGTGCTTCAAGATCATTAGGCCATAGCCGATGATCAAGAAGAGGTGGGCCAATGTTTCCATGGCGTCGCACACTCCGGCAATGGGAGCATGGACGCCGTTACCCTGACGGACCGGCCCGTGTTCTGTTGACTGTCATTTCTCATTCGCCGCAAGCTGTGAAAGAGGCGCTTGAGTCGGTGGGGGAGCGTCGCGCTGCTGTAGGTTGATAGGCGTCTCCAAAGTATTTAGCCCGCCTCCTAACGGAGGCGGGCTTTGCTTTGGGAGTGGCCATAGTGAACTGACGGTCTCCGGCGAGATTGAAGTTAATGGGCGCCTTTTTTCGGCGGCTACGTTCGCCCCGTTAACTAGAAGATCGATCGCCGCGCGCCACTTGGCCGAAAACCAGGCATCGCGTCGGGTCTACCTAATGCCGGGTCTGAGCGCCCGCGAACCCACCCGACGGGCAAATTACTTCGGTTTATCCGAATTCTCGTCAAGCCCCTTTTGCAAAAATAAATCGCTTAACACGTCGGGCAAATCACTTTTACAAGTTCGCCCGTCTCACCCGACAAGGGGCGTTGCGCACGTCACGAACGCGCGGTGGGATGCGATGGACGCGACAGCGTCGGGCGCGCAAGGGATCGCAGGGCGGATTGCTCTCCGTTCGACAAAACTCGCTGGATGCGTACGAGGTCCGGCGAGAGCTTTGGCGAGACGGGCGCGGACGGCGAAGTCGTGTGGTCCTGACGCCCCGGAGCTGGCGTCAAGTCGTGCGGAGATACATCTGGTCCAACCGGGCTCGCGATGCATCGTCAATCCGCAAGGCGACGGTGACAACAAGCCGGTCACCGAGGAGAGCACGAAGTAAGCCGTAACCCGTCGCGCAGGGAAAGCCGGATGATCCGGTTCACCTGTGGTCTACTCGTGCGCTCATTGTGCGCGCGACCGCGGGTGCAATCGGCGCCCGGCTTTCCCTGCGCCCTCTTTTTCTGAAGGGGGTGAAGTTGACGCAAACCTCGGGCGCAACGCGCCGCGAGAACGCGGACCTGTATCCGCGGGCTGTTTGAAATTTTGATTATGCGTATGAGCGCATTCCGCTTGCACAAACACCGGTGTCATCGCCCGGCTTGACCGGGCGCCCCGTATTTCACAGACGCCAGCGGATAGAGTCGAGAAGCCGCGGCGTACTGGATCGCCCGGCCAAGCCGGGCGACGACAGGCTTGGTTGTGACGAGCGCCTTTCCGAGCCCCGGTTTCCTTTAAGACAGGTGAGGATCGACGGCGCCGCGCAAATCACAACTCCGCGTCGCCGTCCGGGCCGACCGAGGCGATGCGCAGCATGTTGGTGGTGCCGGGCGCACGCAGCGGCACGCCGGCGACGATGATGACGCGCTGGCCGGCCCTGGCGAAGCCGTCGCGAAATGCGATCGAACCGGCGCGACTCACCATGTCGTCGAGATCCTGCGCGTCTTCCGCGACCACGCAATGCACGCCCCACACCAGCGACAGTTTGCGTCCGGTCGCCAGATTTGGCGTGATCGCAACCACCGGCGGCTTCGGCCGCTCGCGCGCCACCCGCAGCGCGGTCGAGCCCGAACTGGTCCAGCAGATGATCGCGGACAGATCCAGCGTTTCGGCGATCTGCCGCGCGGCGTCGGCGATGGCATCGCCGATCGTCGGCTCCGGCTCGGCGCGCTGGGCGTTGAGCACTCCGCGATAGGTCGGGTCACGCTCCACTTCCTCGCCGATCCGGTTCATGGTCGAGACCGCCTCGACCGGAAATTTGCCGGCTGCCGATTCCGCCGACAGCATGATGGCGTCGGCACCTTCATAGACGGCGGTCGCGACGTCGGAGACCTCGGCGCGCGTCGGCACCGGACTCTGGATCATCGATTCCAGCATCTGGGTAGCGACCACCACCGGCTTGCCGGCGCGCCGCGCCATCCTGGTCATCTGTTTCTGCAGGCTGGGCACGCGCTCCAGCGGCAGTTCGACGCCGAGATCGCCGCGCGCCACCATCAGGGCGTCGGAGGCCTCGATGATTTCAGGCAGCCGGTCGATCGCCTGCGGCTTTTCGATCTTGGCCATTACCGCGGCGCGGCCGCGAATCATTTTCTTGGCCTCGATGACGTCCTCGGCGCGCTGCACGAATGACAGCGCGACCCAATCGATTCCGGTCACCAGCGCGGCGTCGAGGTCGGCGCGATCCTTCGGCGTCATCGCCGAGACCGGCAGGTCGGTGTCGGGCAGACTGACGCCCTTGCGGTCCGACATTCTGCCGCCGATCACGACGCGGGTGACGGCGCGATGCGGCGAGGTTTCTTCCGCGATCAACCGTACCTTGCCGTCATCGAGTAGCAGAGCATGGCCCGGGCGCAGCGCCGCCAGAATTTCCGGATGCGGTAGCTGGACGCGGGTGTTGTCGCCCGCGGCCTTGTCGGAGTCGAGTACGAAACTTTCGCCGTTCTTGAGCTGGATCGAACCCTCGGCGAACGATCCGACGCGTAGTTTTGGGCCCTGAAGATCGACCAGGATGCCGATCGGGCGGCCATAGCTGCTCTCGACATTGCGAATGGTTTTGACCAGTTCGCGCATGGTGTCGTGCGAGGTATGGCTCATGTTGATTCGAAAGACGTCGGCGCCGGCCTCGAACAGGCGGCGGATCATCGCGCTGTCGGAAGATGCAGGGCCAAGCGTTGCCAGGATCTTGATACGGCGCAGGCGTCTCATTGCTTGCTTCCGGGCGCTGGCGGCAGACCAGACGCGCCCGGGGGCGTCCCGCCCGGCGAACTCGGGATCCCTTGAAAGCCACCAGGCCCGCCCGGCCCAACCGGTCCCGGAATCCCCGGCACCCGCTGCGAAGGCGTTTCGTTGGATTCGGTCAGTTGCACGGTCCAGGCGCGCTGCTCGCCAGTGTCGACCTCGAAGAAGCCGGTACGGTCAAAACCGCGCGCCAGGCAGTTCTCGGTGCCCTTGATGGTGAATTCCTTGTCGCGCGAACACATGAATGCCTGTCCCGACCACTCGCCGCCGCGGTCGTAATCCAGCGCGTAGATGTAATAGAACCGTGCGACAAGAGTGCCGCGCAGCAGGGTTTCGCAGCTTCGCGAGGACACGTTCCACCAGCCTTCCGTGGTCCAGCCCTCGGCATCCTTGTAGCCGAGCGCGATGCCGACCCGGCTGGAGGTATTGTTGCAGAGACGGAAATCTGCTGCGGCCGAGCTACTCCACAGGCAAGTCATCGCGAACGCCAGCGCCGGGATCAAACCGGCGGTCATGCGAGCGGGAAGGGGGCGACGTCGGTGGGAATCGCTTGCGGTCATTTAGTGAGGCTATATCAGTTCCTTGATGACTTCGTATAAGCCGTCAACGGCACAACCGCCGTTTCTGGACCAAAGGCAGCGGAAATCCCAGGCTCAATCTCCCTCTTTGCGCTGCGATATGGCAAAATCTGTGACAACTCCCACCTAATATCAACACCCCCGGAAAGAGATGATGGCCATGGTGATCGACGACAAAACCAGAACGGAACTCGAAGCGGCGGTCTTCCGGCGCCTGGTCGAGCATCTGCGCTCCCGCACCGACGTCCAGAACATCGATCTGATGAATCTGGCGGGTTTCTGCCGCAACTGCCTGTCCAACTGGCTCAAGGAAGAAGCCGACGCCCAAGGCGCTGCCATGACCAGGGATGAGAGCCGCGAGGCGGTCTACGGCATGCCCTACGAAACCTGGAAGTCGACCTATCAGGGCGCTGCGACGCCCGAGCAACTCGCCGTAATGAGAAAGAACCATAGCGGGCACTAGGTTTCGCGTCCGCTCCCTTGCTGATCCGTGGGGCTCACGGTTGCGCGCGTCGCGAAGGGTGTGAGGCCTCATGGTTCTGCCGGCGATGCGAGACGGCATAGCATCGCCGCCTCGCCCTGCTGGAGTCTTCTCCTGTGGGCGCGCTGTGGATGAGCGCGATGTTGCCTTGACGTGAGCCGTCGCACTCTTGAGGGTCCGTTTCGGAATGCGGTGCGTGGAAAGCGTGCGGCGCTCTGCTCACCCCATCAATACAGTTCATGGAGTACCCGATGGTCCCCACTGCCGCCGCCGTCACGGAAGAGCCTGCCACGAAATTCGCGAAAGATCAGCTCAAGGCCATCATCGAGCGCATCGAACGGCTGGAAGAAGAGAAAAAGACCATTGCGGACGATATCCGCGACGTTTACGCCGAGGCCAAGGGCAACGGCTTCGACGTCAAGGCGCTGCGCACGATCGTGCGCCTGCGCAAGCAGGACGCCAACGAGCGGGCGGAGGAAGAAACCATCCTGGAGACCTACATGCAGGCGCTGGGGATGCTGTGAGGGTGATGGTCACATGCGGGCTTGACCGGCGTAGCCATCAATCGTCGTTGCGATTGTCGACAAGCGGATGGACAGTCGGGTCACCCGGTACGAAGATGCGCTTCGCGCCCTTTGCCCGGCCTTGACGACAAGGCTCAGCGCAGTTCCGCGGTCCGCATCACGAACGATTGCGTCGTCAACCTGGCAGTAGCCGATCCTGTAAAGTGGTCGCAGATCAATCCCAGCTGCGGATCGTCCGCGAAGCTCATCGCGACGATGGCCTGCGGCTTGACGAAATGAGCGCGCATCACGGTCATGTCGGAATCGCCGAGCACGGTCGCGGACATCGAGGTGCTCGCGCTTGGCGCCAGGATCATGACACGCATCCAGACATCGTTACCCCTGGCGGCGGCAATTCGTGTCGCGGTCGCAATCACGCCCGGCTGACCCTGCGATCCCTTGGCGACTACCGTATCGATCGTGGTGGCCGCCATCGCATTACGCAGGGCGGGCCGGGTGCTGCGGGGCATCGGCGCGCTGGCCGCGACGATGTTGGGGCGGTCGACCGGCGAGGCAACTGCGGGCGCGTAGGCCATCGCCTTGTTGAAGGTGTCGGAAACGCCGGCAGTCGGTCGCGGGTCGGTCAGACTGACAGCGTTGCGGGCGCTAATGGCGGCGACCTGCGCCGGAGTGGCCTGTCTCGGCGCAGCATCCCAGAAGCCGCGTGCATTGATGATGTCGGCCGGCGTCTGCGGTTTTGCTTCGCCCCTGTCAGCCGATGCGATCTGCTTCGGTTTTGCGGGCTGAACGATCTGGGCATCGGCCGAGGCTAGCTGGAAGGTCGAAGCGACAGGCTTGGCGCGCGGCACTGGCACCGGGTCGGCGGATTTGGCGGGAGCGGCCGCGGTCATCACGCTGGCCGGGGAAGTCTTTCCACGGGCGGCGGGGACGCTGGCGCCTTCGTCTTCCTCGTCGTTCGATTTGCTCCTGAACAGGGCGGCGAACAAGCCCGGCTTGCTCTTGCTCGAGACGTCGTCGCCAGGCCCGCGCTTTTCGATGTCGGCAAGTGCCAGCTCGTACCCCTTGAGCGGTTTGCCGCTGGAGGGAAGGTGTACGGTGCGGCCATCGGGGAATACCCGGGCCAGTTGGTCGTCGTTCATCCGCGGCCAGTGCCGGACGCTACCGGTGTCAAGATGCACGAAAGGCGAGCCGGAGGTGGGATAGAAGCCGACACCGCCGCGCTGCAGGCGAAGCCCGGCGTGGCGAACCCGCTCCAGCGGCACGTCGGGAATGTAGAAGTCGATGGCCTGGCCGAGCACGTGCTGGCTGTTGCGGGCCACTCCCGAGGAGCGGCGGCGGAGCATGGAGTTGGTGGCGGGGGAGCGGTAGGAAGAGATGATGTTGATGGGCTTCTTGCCGTCGACTTCGCGGTGAACTTCCCAGAGGATGTCAAACAGGCGACGGTCCATCGTGGTCTGTTCCTGGCTGCGCCAGTCGCGAAGGAAGTGATTGAGTTTCTTCAGCGCTTCTTCATCGTAGCGCCCGTCGCGCTTGAAGGTGACGGTGATATCTTCATCGGAATGGGTGTGATGGAACGAGAGGGTGCGGGTTTCGTTGAGCGCGGTGGCATCCTGGACCGCGCCGGCTCCCGCGATCAGCAACAACGATGTCAGTCCAGCGTGGCAGCCGGCTTTCGACAACGACAGCGCGTTGAATTGGCGTGCGAAACCAGCAAGCACGTTTGAGCCCACCCAGAGGACAACCGTTCGACGAACTCTTCCGCTACCCCATGTGGCGAAAGAGCGTTAACGCAAACCTAAAACCGGGTGGGTTGATTGAGTTTTTATCCCACCCCCCAAGTCAGCTGTGACCTAACCCGTCGAGTGTGGCGAAAAAGTGCTCGCCGATCAGATCGAGGTGGAGAATGGTTAACGTTAAGCGAGCCCGCCACCCGGGCGAGATCGTTGATTTCGCTGGGGACTGTGTTCAAGCCGCCGATAACGGCGGGATTATCGGGTGATCACCCGACGCTGTTGCCTGCCGACGGGGGCGGGCGGGGTCGGCGGTCCCCCGAACAGCCGCTCGAAGAACGAAGGGCCGGAGCTGGCGCCGAAATCGTTGTTGAAGGCGACATTGGAAGGCAATGACGAGCCGCTCGGCCGGGCGTAGCTCGGATTGGCATGGGCGACGACATTCTCGAGATCCTTGCCGGTGTTCCTAAGCAGCGCGATCATCCTCGCGTCTCGGCCGTAAACGTCCTTGCGGAATTGCAGCTTGCCGGCGTCGTCCACGAACGCGGTTTGATAGGTGAGGTGGACCGGGACCGGCGTCGGGAAGCGGATGTCGATCTCGCTGCGGCCGTACATGCCGCGAATTCTGTCCGGCGTGTATCGTTCGTTCGGCAACACGATGTTGAGCAGGGTCGCCGCATACTGGTCGGGATTCTGGACCCGCATGCAGCCATGGCTGAAGGCGCGCTCCTCCTTGGCGAACAGATGCTTGTCCGGGGTGTCGTGCTGGTAGACCAGGAACTTGTTCGGGAAGTTGAAACGAATGCGGCCGAGCGCATTGGATTCGCCGGGCGGCTGAGAAATGCGGATGCTGCCGTCGCGGGCGCGCTCGAGCCGAAGGCCCATGCGTTGCAGCACGGTCGGGTCCTGCTGCAGCGCGGGCAGATATTCGTTGTAGATGATTGACGGCGGCACGTTCCAGGTCGGATTGACCGTGATGAACTTCATCGTCTCGGTCATCATCGGCGTGGCTTGCGAGCCCGGCTTTCCAGTCACCACCCGGGTGCTCCAGACCGGTGCGCCGTTCTGCATCACCTTGAGCGTGAAGTCGGGAACATTGAGAATGACGTAGGCATTGTTGAGCGCTGGCGCGCCGAGTTGTCGCGGCAGCCAGCGCAAGCGCTCGATGTTGACGAGCACAGTGTCGATCTGGCGGTCACGCTTCGGGCTGTTGATGGCCTTAACGGTCTTGTCGTCGAGCACGCCGGTCGGCTTGAGGTCGGCGGTTTCCTGGAACTTGCGCACGGCCGCGGCGACCTTGGCGTCATACCTGGTATCGTCCTGACTCTCCGTGATGCCGAGCTTGGCGCGCAGTTGCGGGACGCGCGGATCTTCCGGGGTGACCGCCGGCTGTTTCTTGGTGGCCGCCTTGAAGGCGAGCGGCGGGCCTTCCGCGATCTGGATCACCGGTCCGTCGCGCTGACCGCGCAATTCGGCAAGCTTGCCCTTCAATTCCTTGTAGAGCTTGTGCGGCGGGTTGTAGCCTTCGAGTGCGGCCGACGCGTCCTGGGCGGTCGTGACATTGGCCAGCACCTCAGCCGGATCGATTGGATGCTCGGGATAAAGGATGTCGGATCCGGCCTGCGACCAGTGCATCCGGCCGCTCTGCGCATGGCGCGCGTAGTCCAGCATGCTCGCGGTCAGCTTCATCTCGGCGTCCGCAAGCGCATCCGCGGTTGTAGCGGCGAAATCAGGCACCGGATAATCGGCCGCGTTCAAGCCCTCGGCGGCGGCGTCCCTAAGCCGCCCGATGACGCCCTTGGCACTGGCGGTCGCTGCGCCGCTTTGCGTCCACAGCGGTGCAAATTCGCGCGCGGCATAAAACTTTTCGACGGCAGCCCGTTCGCCCTTGCGATCGAAATAGCGCGAGGCTTTCGCGCCCATCAATTCACGAAGCTTGTCGGCGACCGGCTGGTCGGCCGGCGCAACGGTGCTCGCGGTCTTCACCGGTTCTCTGGCTGGCTCGGCGGCGGGGGGCGCGGCAGCGGGCGCCGTGACGACAGCGGATGGCTGGGGCTCTGCGGGCTTCTCGGTCGTATGGGGCTGGCTGGTCTTCGCCGGATCGGGCACCGACGCTGTGGAGTCCAGCCTGAAGTCGGCGGCGGTCGGGGGCGGGACATTGGCGGGTTCGGGACGCGGGATCGCCGCGTCGATCGCCAGTTCCGCGGCGCTGCTGCGTGCCGGATCGGCCTGCGCCGATGCCGAGGAAACCGTGAGGAAGGTCGCGGCGACAGCCATCAGCACGCGGTCGTATCCAGCACGATTCTTCAAACCGTCACGCATCGTCACACCCCTTGGGCGAAACCGCTCCGGTATTGGAACAGTTCTCGATAGTGTTGCTACGCCTGAACGCAACGATCGTTCGCACGCAGACGGTACATGCGCCCCCTCGAGGCGGCCAGCGCCACGCGGTGCAACTCACGACAAACTTACTTCAAAGCGTGCCCTTGGCAACGGATTGCGCGCTTTTGCCACGCTCTCTTCGGTTTGTCTGTCACCGTCAAGCAACGGTCGAAATGTTCCGGAAACGCTGGTGTCGGTGGTCTCAGTGTTGCGGACATCGCGTCGCCACAATCGCATTGGCTCAGCCTGCCTCGTCCGCTCCGACACCGGCTGGATCGTCGGCGGCTGCCTCATCGAGTTTGCGGTAGAGCGTGGAGCGGCCAATTTTCAAACGACGTGCCACTTCGGACATCTGACCGCGATAATGTGCGATTGCGAATCGGATGATCTCGCTTTCCATCTCTTCAAGCGGCCGCATTTCGCCGGCGGTTGTCAGCATCGTCAGCGTCCCCGCCGATGGCAAGGGAGCGATCGGTATCTCAATACCGGAAACCAGGGTGGGCACGGCGGATTGCAGGGTGGGACCGACGATCAGGGGCTCGGCATGGTGGGTGTGCGCTTCGGGCGACGCGGATTGCGCCGCGCTTTGCGGGAAGTCGGCAAGACCGAGCTGATCGTGGTCGCTCATCACGACTGCGCGATACACTGCGTTCTCGAGCTGGCGGATGTTGCCGGGCCACTCGAGTTGCGACAGATGCGCCATCGCCTCGCCGCTGATGCCGGTAATCGGGCGATTTTCCTCGGCGCAGAATCTCGCGAGGAAATGCCGCAGCAGATGCGGGATGTCCTCGCGCCGCATCCGCAAGGGAGGAATGGTCAGCGGCAGCACATGCAGCCGGTAGAACAGGTCCTCGCGAAACTTGCCGTTCTTGACGTGATCGAGCAGCTTGCGATTGGTGGCTGAAATGATGCGAACGTCGACCTTGACCGGCTTGCGTCCGCCGACCGCTTCGACAGTGCCTTCCTGCAGGGCGCGCAGCAACTTGACTTGCGCCGCCAGCGGCAATTCGCCGACTTCGTCGAGAAACAGCGTGCCGCCGGAGGCTTCGACGAATTTGCCCAAATGGCGCTCTGTGGCGCCGGTGAAGGCGCCCTTCTCGTGGCCGAACAGGATCGACTCCACGAGGTTGTCCGGGATCGCGCCGCAATTGACGGCGACGAACGGCTTCGCTTTGCGTTCGCCGCTGCCATGGATGGCGCGCGCGAACAGTTCCTTGCCGACGCCGGATTCGCCCTCGATCAGCACCGGAATGGTCGAGGCGGCGGCTTTCTGCGCGGTGCGCAGCACGCCCGCCATGGTTTCGCTGCGGGTGACGACATCGGCAAAGGTCAGCCGGCCTTCCTTGCTGTGTCGGATGCGCTGCAATTCGCCTTTCAGCGCACTGGCGTTGAGCGCATTGCGCAGCGAAACCTGGAGCCGCTCGACGCCGACCGGCTTGACCACGAAATCCTGGGCGCCGGCGCGCATCGCCGACACCACATTGTCGATGCCGCCATGGGCGGTCTGCACGATGACGGGGACATTGAGGCCGGCTTCGCGGATCTTGGCCAGCACGCCCATGCCGTCGAGGCCGGGCATCACCAGATCGAGCACCACGGCGTCGACGGGCTGAGCGCCCGGCGCGGTCAACGCGGCGACGGCGGCATCGCCGCTGTCGACGACGATGCACGCATAGCCGCATTTCTGCACCATGTTTTCAACCAGGCGGCGCGCTACCGCGTCATCATCGGCAATCAAAATGGTCGCGGCCATGGCGTTCCCCGGGCGTTACTTCTGTCTCGATTCGGGGCACTCTCGCCGATGCGGATTAACGCCCGCTTAAACGTTGCTGTTCTGCCAAACCTCCAGCGCGCCGCGGTAGCACATGTCCAGCGCTACATAGAGGATGATCGCGAGGCCGACATAGGCGATCCAGCGGTGCTTTTGCAGCAAGTGCGCGATGAAGTTGGCGGCGAAGCCCATCAGGGCGATCGATAGGGTCAAACCGAATATCAGGATATATGGGTGGTCGCGCGCAGCCCCTGCGACTGCCAGCACGTTGTCGAGTGACATCGATACGTCGGCGATCGTGATCTGCCAGATCGCCTGGCCCAGGGTCTTGCTGGGCCGCCCGGCGATCATGCCGTCGGCATTGATGTCCTGCCCGTCCAGCGCCTCGTCGACATCATGTGGGGGTGTGCGCAACTCGCGCCACATCTTCCAGCACACCCAGAGCAGGAGAACGCCGCCGGCCAGAAGCAGTCCGATGATCTGCAGCAGTTGTACCGTGACGCTGGCGAAAGCGATCCGCAGGACCGTGGCGGCGACGATGCCGATCAGAATCGCCTTGTTGCGCTGGTCCTTGGGCAGACCGGCGGCCGCCAGTCCGATCACGATAGCGTTGTCGCCGGCCAGCACCAGGTCGATCATCACGACCTGGAAAAACGCCGTCAGGGCTTCTTGGGAAAACATTTCGGTCATCGGGAGGGCCCTCCGCTATGCGTCCAATCCGACATCGCAGCTCGTTTGAACTGCCAGAGGGGCCCGGGACTTGGACGTGATGGCTTGGACGTGATGGCTTGGACGCGATCTAGGACGACGAAAAGTCACCCTGCTGATCAATTCAGGTTTCACAGTTTAGTAAACATGAAACCCGCAAGACATCAAGAGGCCTGCGGTAAGCCTCAGCGCGCGCGTCCCGCAGGTTGTGACCGGTTCCAGCCGGGGCCGGTTGCGGCCATGGAAGCGTGGGCATCAGGTCGGGCCTTGAACTCGCGGCATTCGCCAAGCATCTATTATTATACTAAGAGCCCGAATTCCGCCGGTGGCGATGCGCTCTCTGGCCGCCGAGCCCACTTGCTATTTCCACCTGACGCGACGCAAATTTTGAAAGTATTCATGACGACCAGATCCGCGACATCCCGCGCCAGTGCGACATCCCGCAAACCCGGATCGAGCAAGGGTGCCGCCGCGAAGGCGAATCGCAAATCATCCGGAATACCGCGATCGGCCAGGTTGCCGGAATGGAACCTGTCCGATCTCTATGACGGGATCGACGCGCCGGAAGTCACCCGCGACCTGCAGAAGGTGGATGCGGAATGCATCGCGTTCGAGAAGGATTACAAGGGCCAGCTCGCGGAACGAACCGCCGGCGAGGGCGGCGGTCAATGGCTGGCCGAGGCGATCAGGCGCTATGAGGCGATCGACGATGTCGCCGGCCGCCTTGGATCCTATGCCGGCCTGGTTCATGCAGGCGACAGCGTCGATCCCGCGATCACGAAATTCTACGGCGACGTTTCCGAGCGGCTGACCAACGCGTCGGTGCATCTGCTGTTCTTCGCGCTCGAACTCAACCGCGCCGACGATGCCGTGATCGAGCGTGCGATGGCGACGCCGGAATTGGCGCATTATCGCCCGTGGATCGAGGATCTGCGCAAGGACAAGCCATATCAGCTGGAGGATCGGGTCGAGCAGCTGTTCCATGAAAAATCCCAGAGCGGCTATACCGCGTGGAACCGGCTGTTCGATCAGACCATCTCCGGGCTGCGCTTCAAGGTCGGGGGCAAGGAACTGGCGATCGAGCCGGCGCTGAACCTGCTGCAGGACCGCGCGCCCGAAAAGCGCAAGGCGGCGGGGCAGGCGCTGGCGAAAACCTTCAAGGCCAACGAGCGGACCTTCGCACTGATCACCAACACGCTCGCCAAGGACAAGGAGATTTCCGACCGCTGGCGCGGCTTTGCCGATGTCGCGGATTCGCGCCACCTCAACAACCGCGTCGAGCGCGAGGTCGTCGACGCGCTGGTCGGCTCGGTGCGCGCAGCCTATCCAAACCTATCGCATCGCTATTATCAGCTGAAGGCCGGCTGGTTCAAAAAGAAGAAGCTCGCGCATTGGGACCGCAACGCGCCGCTGCCGTTCGCCGCCACCGGCGCCATCGCCTGGCCCGAGGCCAGGAACATGGTGCTGGCGGCCTACCGCGGCTTCTCGCCGGAAATGGCCGATATCGCCGAACGGTTTTTCACCGATCGCTGGATCGATGCGCCGGTTCGGCCCGGCAAGGCGCCGGGCGCATTCTCGCATCCGACCACGCCGTCGGCGCATCCCTACGTGCTGATGAATTATCAGGGCAAGCCGCGCGATGTGATGACGCTCGCCCATGAACTCGGCCATGGCGTGCATCAGGTGCTGGCGGCGAAGAACGGCGCGTTGATGGCGCCGACGCCGCTGACCTTGGCGGAGACCGCCAGCGTGTTCGGCGAGATGCTGACCTTCAAGCGGCTGCTGGCGCAGACCAAAAACGCCAGGCAGCGCCAGGCGCTGCTCGCCGGCAAGGTCGAGGACATGATCAACACCGTGGTGCGGCAGATCGCGTTCTACTCGTTCGAGCGCGCCATCCATACCGAGCGAAGGAACGGCGAATTGACCGCAGAGCGGATCGGCGAAATCTGGCTTGGCGTGCAGGGCGAGAGCCTTGGGCCGGCGATCGACATCCGCCCCGGTTACGAGAATTTCTGGATGTACATTCCGCACTTCATCCATTCGCCGTTCTACGTCTACGCCTATGCGTTCGGCGACTGCCTGGTGAACTCGCTCTATGCGGTCTACGAAAACGCCGCGGACGGATTCGCCGAGCGCTATCTGGCGATGCTGGCGGCCGGCGGCACCAAGCACTATTCTGAGCTGCTCAAACCGTTCGGACTCGACGCCAAGGACCCGAAATTCTGGGACGGCGGGCTGGCGGTGATTTCGGGGATGATCGACGAACTGGAAACAATGGGCTGAGGAGGTTGCGCCGATGATCGATACGCCGACGCGGCGCGCGGTGCTCGGAGCGGGCGTCTTCGCGGCCGGCTCGCTGCTCACGAGCGATCGCGGCGTCGCTCAGGCTCCGCTTCCCGCCACGCCCGCCTGCCACGACGGCGACGAAGCAACATTGCGACAGACCGAAGGGCCGTTCTTCAAGCCGTCCTCGCCCGAGCGGATCGAACTGCTGGAGACGGATATGGCGGGGCAGCCCATCGAACTGGTCGGCTTCGTGCTCTCCCGCGCCTGCAAGCCTCACGCCGGAGCCCTGCTGGATTTCTGGCAGGCCGACGATCAAGGGCGGTACGACAATTCCGGTTTTCGCCTGCGCGGCCACCAGTTCGCCGACGCGGAAGGGCGCTATCGATTGCGCAGCATCGTGCCCGGCAACTATCCCGGCCGTACGCGTCATATCCATGTGAAGGTGCAGCCGCGCGGCGGCCGCGTGCTGACCACGCAACTCTATTTCCCCGGCGAGTCGCAAAACCGTTCCGACGGCCTGTTTCGCAAAGAGTTGCTGGTGCGCACCGCTAAGAACGCGGGATCGTTCGCCGGGCGGTTCGACTTCGTGGTCGATTAGGCTCGCGGGCCGCCCTGGCTTCGAGGCTCGGGACGTAAAACATTCGTTGAACGGGGCGGCATTTTGTGTTATACATTATGTATAATGGGGGTTTTGCCATGAACGAGATGCCGAAGAAGAGGATCGAAGGCGAGTTCATTCAGATCAAGAAGATCGGCAACTCGCTTGGTCTCATATTATCGAAGGACATCCTTTCCAGGCTAAAGTTGAAGGAAGGCGACAAGCTTCACATCGTCGAACAGACCGAGCGGGGCATAAAGCTTTCGCCGTACGATCCCAAGCATGCCAAAGCGATGGAAATCGCTCGGCGGTCGTTCAGCGTTTACGCGGATACGTATAAGGCCCTCGCAAAATGAACGAGCCGATCTGGTTGGACGTGGAGATCTTGATTGATCTCCACGCCGAACAGCTCGCTCTGTTCGGAGGACCGGACGGTATTCGTGACCAGGGGATGCTGGAATCCGCACTGGGCCGTCCCATCAACAAATTCAGCTATGGCGAAACGGACCTCGCGGCGCTTGCTGCGGCGTATGCCTTCGGCATTGCCCGCAACCATCCGTTTGTCGATGGCAATAAGCGTGCAGCCTTTGGCGCGCTCATCGTATTTCTCGGCCTCAACGACATAGATTTCCTTGTGCCGCCCGAAAACGCCACCGCCATCATCCTCTCCCTCGCCGCCGGCGAGGTCAGCGAGGAAAGCCTGACGCGCTGGATCAGGGACAACTGGCCGGCCGGGCCCGCCAAGTAACGGCCGTCGCACGGCACGAAGTGCCCAGCGCCGTTGCCCTTCAGGATGGTTTGCGGTATTTCCACGCGGGAGCCGCAACCACACCGGGGATATCGATGGCAGAGCATAACGAAGTGGCCTACACCACCGCCGAGGGCAACGATTATCCTGCCCACGAGCAAACCTATGAGGGTTTCATCATGTTGGTGAAATACGGCACCGCTGCCGTTATCTTCATCCTTGCGATGATGGCGATTTTCCTGACCTGATTGCTGCCCATCGCCGCCGTCCGGCGGCGGTGGGAAAAAATGCCCGCCTTCCGGTCGCAGAACCGGGTATCCATCCCCCCGCAATAGGCGCTAGTTTGCTTGCGCGCGCGCTGTTCGCGCCGCCGGAGGCCTCATGAAGATTGCCGTCGCCAAGGAAATCGATCCGTCCGAGCCGCGGGTCGCCGTTTCGCCCGACACGGTGAAAAAATACCGGGCGCTGGGCGTCGATATCGCGGTCGAACCCGGCGCGGGTATCAGGTCCGGCCTGCCGGATTCCGAATTCACCGCGGCCGGCGCCACCGTCAGCGCCGACGCGCTCAAGGACGCCGACATCATTATCAAGGTGAAGCGCCCCGAGGCGTCGGAACTGGCCAGCTACCAGCGCGGCGCGCTGGTGATCGCCATCATGGATCCTTACGGCAATGACGCCGCGCTGAAGACGATGGCGGACGCCGGCGTCTCGGCATTCGCGATGGAATTGATGCCGCGCATCACCCGCGCCCAGGCGATGGACGTGCTCTCGAGCCAGGCCAACCTTGCCGGCTACCGCGCCGTGATCGAGGCGGCGGAAGCTTTCGGGCGAGCGTTTCCGATGATGATGACCGCGGCCGGCACCATTCCAGCCGCAAAAGTGTTCGTGATGGGCGTCGGCGTCGCCGGCCTGCAGGCGATCGCGACCGCGCGGCGGCTCGGCGCCGTCGTCACCGCAACCGACGTGCGCCCCGCCACCAAGGAGCAAGTCGAAAGCCTCGGCGCCAAATTCCTCGCGGTCGAGGACGACGAGTTCAAGAACGCCCAGACCGCCGGCGGCTACGCCAAGGAAATGTCGAAGGAGTATCAGGCCAAGCAGGCCGCGCTGACCGCCGAGCACGTCAAGAAGCAGGACATCGTCATCACCACCGCGCTGATCCCGGGCCGGCCCGCGCCCAAACTCGTCAGCGCCGAGATGGTGAGGTCGATGAAGCCCGGCTCGGTGCTGGTCGACCTCGCCGTCGAGCGCGGCGGCAATGTCGAGGGCGCCAGGCCCGGCGAGGTCGTCGACGCCGATGGCGTCAAGATCGTCGGCTACACCAACGTCGCCGGCCGCGTCGCGGCGTCGGCGTCGAGCCTTTATGCGCGCAATCTGTTCAACTTCATCGAAACGCTGGTCGACAAATCAACCAAGGCGCTCGCGGTGAACTGGGACGACGAACTGGTCAAGGCGACCGCGCTGACCAAGGACGGCGCCGTCGTTCACCCGAACTTCCAGCCGAAAGCTTGAGGAGAGCCGCCATGGATCATATCGCGCAGGCCGTCGACCCCTTCGTGTTCCGGCTTTCGATTTTCGTGCTCGCCGTGTTCGTCGGCTATTTCGTGGTGTGGTCGGTGACACCGGCCCTGCATACGCCGCTGATGTCGGTGACCAACGCGATCTCCTCGGTCATTGTGGTCGGTGCGCTGCTCGCGGTCGGCGTTCCCATGATATCGAGCGGCAGCGGCTGGGCGCGGGGCTTCGGTTTCGTCGCGCTGGTGTTCGCTTGCGTGAATATCTTCGGCGGCTTCCTTGTCACCCAGCGCATGCTGGCGATGTACAAGAAGAAGGCCAAGTGAGCGGCGTGCACCTCGGGGTGGCGATGACAAGGGGGACCTGAGATGAACGCCAATCTGGCTGCCGTACTGTATCTCGTGGCGGGTGTGCTGTTCATCCTGTCACTGCGCGGGCTGTCCAGTCCTGCCACATCCCGCCAGGGCAATTTCTTCGGCATGATCGGCATGGCGATCGCGATCGCCACCACGATCGCGAGCCATCCGCCGGCGGACGGCCTTGCCTGGGTGCTGGTGATCCTCGGCGTCGCCATCGGCGGCGGCATCGGTGCCGTGATCGCTCGCCGGGTGCCGATGACGTCGATGCCGGAACTGGTCGCCGCGTTCCACTCGCTGGTCGGCATGGCCGCGGTGCTGGTCGCGGCCGGCGCGTTCTACGCGCCCGAAGCCTTCGACATCGGCAAGCCCGGCCAGATCAACGCCGCCAGTCTGATCGAAATGTCGCTCGGCGTCGCCATCGGCGCCCTGACCTTCACCGGTTCGGTGATCGCGTTCGCAAAACTGTCGGGCCGCATGAGCGGGGCGCCCATCATCCTGCCGGCGCGTCACATCATCAACATCGCACTCGGCGTGGCGCTGGTGGTGTTCGTCGTTCGTCTCGTGATGACGGGCGGCGCGCTCGATTTCTGGCTCATCACCATCATCGCACTGGTGCTCGGCGCGCTCCTGATCATCCCGATCGGCGGCGCCGACATGCCGGTCGTGATATCGATGCTGAATTCCTATTCCGGCTGGGCCGCCGCCGGCATCGGCTTCACGCTGGGCAACTCTGCGCTGATCATCACCGGCGCGCTGGTCGGCTCCTCCGGCGCGATCCTGTCCTACATCATGTGCCATGCGATGAACCGCTCCTTCATCTCGGTCATCCTCGGCGGCTTCGGTGGCGAAACCGCCGCCGCGGGCGCTGGCGGCGGCGAAGTGCGTCCGGTCAAACTGGGTTCGGCCGACGATGCGGCCTTCATCATGAAGAACGCCCAGAAGGTCATCATCGTGCCCGGCTACGGCATGGCGGTGGCGCAGGCGCAGCATGCGCTGCGCGAAATGGCCGACCAGCTCAAGAAGGAAGGGGTCGAGGTCAAGTACGCCATCCACCCGGTCGCGGGCCGCATGCCTGGCCACATGAACGTGCTGCTCGCGGAGGCCAACGTGCCTTATGACGAGGTGTTCGAACTCGAGGACATCAACTCCGAATTCGCCCAGGCCGACATCGCCTTCGTGATCGGCGCCAACGACGTCACCAACCCGGCCGCCGAGGACGACAAGACCTCGCCGATCTACGGCATGCCGGTGCTGCAGGTCTGGAAGGCCGGCACCGTGATGTTCATCAAGCGCTCGCTGGCATCAGGCTATGCCGGGATCGATAATCCGCTGTTCTACCGCGACAATACCATGATGCTGCTCGGCGACGCGAAGAAGATGACCGAGAACATCGTCAAGGGGATGTAGGCCGCTTACGGGAAATCATGACCGTCCTGAAATGGCTCCTGATCGTCGTTTCGGTCGGCTATCTCGGCGGCCTTGCCGCGCTGTTCCTGCTGCAGCGGTGGTTTCTGTTTCCGATTCCGCAGGTCGTGCGCACGACGCCGGCTGCCGCGGGCTTTCCGTGGGCGGAGGAACATGTCCTGACCACGGCGGATGGCGAGAAGGTGATCGTCTGGCACGTTCCGGCCAAGCCGGGACATCCGGTCGTGCTCTATTTCCACGGCAATGGCGATTTCCTCGCCGGCTTCTTCGGCCGCTTTCGCGAGGTCGTCGCCGATGGCACCGGCGTCGTCGCGCTGTCCTATCGGGGTTATGCCGGCTCGAGCGGGCAACCGAGCGAGCAAGGCTTGTTGCAGGACGCCGCGACGGCCTATGCCTTCACCTCGGCGCGGTACAGCGCGGATAGAATTGTGGTCTGGGGCTTTTCGCTCGGCAGCGGCGTCGCGGTGGCGCTGGCGGCGCAACAGCCGGTCGGCAAGTTGATTCTGGAAGCCTCCTACACGTCGATCGCCGACGTTGCCGCGTCGGTGTTTCCAATCTTCCCGATCCGCCTCGTGATACGGGACCCGTTTCACTCGGACGCGCGCATCGCCCGGGTGAGAGCTCCGCTCCTGTTCATGCACGGCGCGCGCGACCCCACCATACCGATTGGCTTTGGCGAGCGCCTGTTCGCGCTGGCGCCGGAACCGAAGCAGTTCGTCCGGTTCCCCGGAGGCGGCCACAACGATCTCGATGCTTACGGGGCGTCGGCAACGGCGCGACAATTCATCGGCACCGCATCGGTCCGATGAGGCTATGGTCCGGTGCATCGCGGTTTCGCAGGATCTTGAGAATAGCTGGGCATGGTGCTCTTGCTGTTGACGTTCATGCTGAGCATGCTCACATTCGGCACCGGGCGCACCAACCTCCTGTTCGGGTTGGTGCATGGTGGTATGCTTCGTATTCTTTTTCCTGGTGTTCGTGCCCTGACCGGCTGGAGATGAGTGACGATGATCAGCGCCAAATCAGACGTTCAGGTCGATACCCCCGAAGTCCGCGTTACCGAGTGGCGGCTGGCGCCGGGCAGCGCCACCGGCCATCACACCCATGGGATGGACTATGTCATCGTTCCCGTGACCTCCGGTGAAATGACCATCGTGGCGCCCAACGGCGACCGATCCAAGGCGCAACTCGGGGTCGGGAAATCCTACTTCCGCAAAGCCGGTGTCGAGCACGACGTGCTCAACGAGACATCCAGCGAAATCGTCTTCCTGGAAGTCGAACTGAAGCCCTGAAGCCCGCGTCCAGAGCTTCGCGATCCGCGGCTGTGGTGACGCCGCGGTAAACGGGTTGTTAAGCTAGATCCGCCGATTGCCACCGATCTGTCGCAGTTGATCCCTTAATGCGCCGCAAAGTTCCCGCATCCAGCCAGCTGCGGGGAGTGCCGGTATGCTGAAGAAGTATCTTACGAAGTTTACGGTGGATATTTTGCCGTCGGTGGCTGCGACCGTCATCGGGGCCTACATCGTCAATCACTACATCGTCAGCAAGCCAGCGCCGACCGCCCCGGTCGCATCGGTGGTTTCCACCGTCGATCCGAAGGCCGTGTCCGAGTCTGCCAGACCTGAGGCCAACAAGGCACCCGACGCATCCGCCGAGGTCGTCAACCCCCGGGGTCCGGGGGTGAAGGCGAAAGGAATTTCGGAACGGGCGATCCTCGAGAAAACCGCCGTCGAAAAGCCGCAAGAGAAATCTCCAGAGAAATCTCACGACAAGTCGGGCGAGAACGTGACCGAGAAGGCCGCGGAGACCGCTCCTGCGCCGGTAGAGACACGGCGGCCTCCGCCAGCGCCGCGTGAAAAGACCGCCGCCAGAACCGTTCCGACGCCGGCGCCGGCGGCATCTGCGCCCGCCCCAGTGGCGCCGGCGGAGGCCGCGAGCGCTTCGGAAGAACGCCGCGACGCCAATGATCTTGCGCGCGCGGCGATCGATCGTCTGCGGGGTCCGAATGATGGGTCGCCGCGACCGCAAGAGACCGCCCGCCCCCCGGAAGTGACCCGCGCCCCGGACGCGGCTCGCATCCCCGAGGCACCCCGTGTCGTGTTGGCGCCCGCGGTGCGGCCGCTGCCGCCGCCGGTCATGGTTGCGACGCCGTCTCTCGAGCCCCGGGTCGACGATCCCGCTCGCCCGACGCCGCCGGCCGACATTCCCTCGCGGCCGCTCGATCTGCGCGCCGAGGCAGGCGGGCCGTTGGCCCGGGAACGCACCACGGTTGCCGAAGACGTGCTGTCAGCGGCGAAATCGGTGTTTCATGCGGTCTTGCCGGGAACGCGCGCCGGGGATTAGCCGCCGACGCGCGCCAGGCCGCTTCGCGCGGCTTCGTCCTTGGGGCGGATGGCGATGGCGCGGCCATATGAGGTGGCGGCCTTGGCCTTGTCGCCGAGACGCTCATAGGCCAGTCCCCTTGTGATCCAGATCTGTGCATTCAGCGGATCGGCCTGCGACGCCTCGTCGAGATCGGCCGCGGCCTGCTGTGGCTTGTCCATCGCGAGGTAGCTGATGGCGCGGGCCAGTAACGGTTCGGCCCGCTGCGGCGTCAGGCCGTTGGCCGAGCTGAAGTCGTCCACCGCGAGCTGATGCTGCCTTTCGCGCTGGTAGAGCAGACCACGGTTGTACAACGCCTCGGCATGATGCGGATCGATGGTGATCGCCTTGTCGAATTCTGCCAGCGCCTCGTCGGTCTTGCCGGATTTTGCCAGCGCCTGGGCGCGCGTGGCATGACCATGGGCGTCGCCCGTGCTGGTCTGCGCCGTTGCCGGCACCGCGGGGGCGGCCTCCTTCTCGGGCGCTGACGACCACGACCCCAGATCAAAGGAGCACCCGCACAGCACGATCGCGAGCAATACGAGCGACGCCGCCTGACGAGCGCCGAGACGCCCGACTCCGGAAGCAAGGGAGAGCAGCGGAAGGACCATGGTTGCAAATATCTGGACGGCTAGGCCAGCATTGGTAACCCGACACATGGCAAAATGCATGGTCAAAACAAAAACGCGGACCGAAAGGCCCGCGTTCTTGGCTTCAAACATGGGGGATGGCTCAGCGCGGCCCGCGCGGACCTGCGCCTGGCCCGCCACGGCCTCCGGCGCCACCGCGTTCGGCGCCCGGACCGGCGCCGAACACCGGCTTCGGCTTCATCGGCAGCAGGCCTTCGCGCTGCAGCTTCTTGCGCGCGAGCTTGCGCGCGCGCCGCACGGCTTCGGCCTTTTCACGGGCCTTCTTCTCGGAGGGTTTTTCATAATGGCCGCGGAGCTTCATCTCGCGGAAGATACCCTCGCGCTGCATCTTCTTCTTCAGCGCCTTGAGGGCTTGATCGACATTGTTATCGCGAACGAGAACCTGCACGCGGCATCCTCTTTCCATTGATCGGATTTGAATTCTGGTAAAGCGAGGGGCTGGCGAAAGGCCAAGCCCTTAGCCCTGGACGCGCGGATGTATCAGACAAAGCCGGCCATGTCCACCTGCGGGGAGATGGATTGATGCCGAAAAACGTCCAAATCGCTCCAGATGAGCAGCTCTAGACTTGGCCCCCGCCGTCGGCGCCATCCGCAAAGACGCACCCGCCGAGGCTCCGCGCTTAGCTTGCGCTGGATGGGATCAGGTTGGGCCCCGACGGGCCATTTTTTCTACTTGCATGGGGTTGTTTTGCGGTTTTTGTAAAGCCCCTGCGCCGCGTCCGGGGCACGACGCCGCGGTCGAGGGCCGCACGCCGGCTTGTGAGCGCCACCGGTGGCTATTCGTTGCGCGAAAACACCTGCGTGACGTGGCCCATCTTGCGGCCCGGCCGCGCCGGGCCCTTGCCGTAGAGATGCACGGTGGCGCCGGGCACGGTCAGCCACCGCTCGTAGTCTTTGATGTCGTCGCCGATCAGGTTGGTCATGGTGACGGGGCCGTGTCGGACCGGCTTGCCGAGCGGCCAGCCGGCAATGGCGCGGATATGCTGCTCGAACTGCGAGATCGATGCGCCGTCGAGCGTCCAGTGTCCGGAATTGTGCACCCGGGGCGCGATCTCGTTGACCAGAACCTTGGGCCCCTCTTCTCCCTGCACCACGAACATCTCGACCGCGAGCACGCCGACATAATCCAGCGCGCTGGCGATGGTCCCGGCGATGCCGCGCGCCTGTGCCGCCAGCGCTTCCGGGATATCGGCCGGCGCCCGCGAGAATTTCAGGATGTGGTCGCGATGTTCATTCTCGGTGACGTCGAAGCATTCGACATGGCCGTCGGCCGAGCGCGCGGCGATCACCGAGATTTCGCGCTCGAAGGGAATGAAGGCCTCGAGGATCGCGGATCGGGTGGCAAGGTCCTCCCAGACCTGGCCGATATCGTCGCCTTCGCGGATGATCGCTTGACCCTTGCCGTCATATCCGAAGCGGCGGGTCTTGATGACGGCGGGAAGTCCGATGCGCCCGATCGCGCTACGCAGGGTCTCGGCCGAGGATACATCGGCGTAGTCCGCAATCCCGATGCCGAGCTTCCTGATAAAGTCCTTTTCGACCAGCCGGTCCTGGGTGGTTTCCAGGATTTTTTGCGCCGGCAGCACCGGCCGCCGCGCCGCCAGCACCATGGCGGTTGCGGCCGGCACATTTTCGAACTCGTAGGTGATGACGTTGACGTCGTTGGCGAACAGCTCCAGCGCGTCGACATCGGCATACTCCGCGCAGGTCGCGTTCAGCACCACGTCGAAGGCCGGCGAATCCGGGTCGGGCGAAAATACATGGCAGCGCAGCCCGAGCCGCGCCGCCGCCATCGCCAGCATCCGGCCCAATTGCCCGCCGCCGAGAATTCCGATGGTGTCGCCGGGCTTCAGCTTCACCTGAAGTGAGGCCGTCACGCAGAACCCTCCGGGCGCTCGGCTACCGCCTCGGTCTGCGCCTTGCGCCAGGCGGTCAGTCTGGCCGACAGCGCCGGGTCGTTCAGCGCCAGCACGCTGGCGGCGAGCAAGGCGGCGTTGATGGCGCCGGGCTTGCCGATCGCCAGCGTACCGACCGGAATGCCTGCCGGCATCTGGACGATCGAATAGAGAGAATCGACGCCGGACAATGCCTTGGATTCGATGGGAACGCCGAACACCGGAAGTTCCGTCAGCGACGCGGCCATTCCCGGCAGGTGGGCCGCACCGCCGGCACCGGCAATAATGATCTTGAAGCCGCCCCCCTTGGCCCCCCTGGCAAAGGCGAACAGCCGGTCGGGGGTGCGGTGCGCCGAGACGATATGCTTTTCGCACGCGATCCCGAGCGCGGCCAGCGTGTCGGCAGTATGGCGCATGGTTTCCCAGTCCGACTGGCTTCCCATGATGATGGCGACGGGGGCGGTCATGAGGTCAATTCTTTTCGGGAATCCAAAAACATAGGCCGACTATAGGGGCGGCCCGAGGTCTGGCCAAGGTCTGGCCATGCCATGGCAAGGGGTCCGGAATGCACTATCCTGTCTTGGTGATTTCCGGCAAGCCTTGATCGGGGACGCCCATGAAAAAGAAAAACGGGACCACGGTTCCAGGGGTTAAGAAGCGCCGCAGCACCAGCGCGGTGAAGCGCGGCGTCGCTCCCAAGCGCGCCGGCCCGGCGAAGGCGACCGCGTCGCCGCGACCCGCCGCCACGCGGCCCGATGACGCCAAGCGGACCGTTCGCCGGCTGCGGGCCCAGCTGACCAAGGCGCAGGCGCGAATTGCGGAACTGGAGGCTTCCGCGGATGTCGACTTCCTGCTGGATATTCCCAACCGGCGCGGCTTCGAGCGCGAACTCCATCGCTCGATCGCCTATATCAATCGCTATCGTGCCAGCGGCGCGCTGATCGTGCTCGACGTCGATCGCCTCAAGCCGATCAACGATGCCTTCGGTCATGCCGCGGGCGATCAGGTGCTGAAGGCGATCGTGGCCGTGCTGCTGCGCCAGATTCGCTCGTCCGACGTGATTGGGCGGTTGGGCGGCGACGAGTTCGCGCTGCTGCTGTGGAACCTGAGCGAAACCGACGCGAGGGCCAAGGCGGCGGGGCTGGAGCAGGCCGTCGACCGGCTGACATTCACCTTTGGTGGCCGAACCGTGACAGCGGGCGCTTCCGCTGGAGTAGCGATCCTCGGGCCTCATGCCGAGGCCGGCCGGGCGCTGGAACAAGCCGACAGCGCGATGTATGTGCGCAAGGCGCAACGGCGGCACGAGGCCTGAGCGCTCCCCCCGACAGGCTGACGCCGCCGCTGGACGAGGGCTGAGGGCTTCTAGAAACTGGTCATCCCTCCCACCTGTCGAGCAGGATCATGAGCATCAAACCCACCGCCTTCGCGCTTCGTATTCCGGACGCCGACATCGCCGACCTCCGCGACCGTCTTGCCCGTACCCGCTTCCCAGATCAGGCGCCCGGCGACGCGTGGGCGTACGGCACCGATGTCGTTTATCTTCGGGAGTTGATAGGGTACTGGCGCGACAAGTTCGACTGGAGGGCCGAGGAAGCCGCGCTGAACGCCTTTCCGCAATTCCGCGTCCTGCTCGACGATATCGATCTCCACTATTTGCATGTGCCCGGCGTCGGCCCGGACCCGATGCCGCTGCTCCTGCTGCACGGCTGGCCGGGCTCGGTGTTCGAGTTCCTCGACATCATCCCGCGGCTAACCGATCCCGCGCGCTTCGGCGGCGATGCACGCGATGCCTTCACCGTAGTGGCGCCTTCCCTGCCGGGGTACGGCCTCTCGTTTCAACCCGGCCAGAAACGGTTCGGCGTTCCTGAAATGGCGGATTGCGTCGCCTCGCTGATGCACGACGTGCTGGGATATGCCCGCTTCGGGGCGCAAGGTGGCGACTGGGGTGCCGCGGTCACCAGCCGGCTCGGCTATGCCTATGCCGACCGGATGATCGGCATCCACGTCAATCTGATGATCGCCGCAGGCCGCGATCCCTCCGCCTTTCCCAAGCCGAACGATGAGGAGCGGCGCTATCTGGGCGAACTGGCCCAATGGATGCGCGAAGAGGCGGGGTATCAGTCGATCCAGGGCACCCGCCCGCAGACGCTTGCGTTCGCTCTCACGGATTCGCCCGCCGGGCTCGCTGCATGGATCGTGGAGAAATTCCGCGCCTGGTCAGATTGCGACGGCGAGGTCGAGCGCGCGATCAGCCGGGACCGCATGCTTGCCGACATCGCGCTCTATTGGTTTACGGGTGCGATCGGCTCATCGTTCTGGCCCTATTACGCCCGTCTTCACGGCTCGGCGATCTTTCCCGCAGGAGGGACGGTTTCGGTGCCCACCGGCTATGCGGAATTCCCGCGCGAAATCGTCAAACCGCCGCGCACCGCCGCGGCGCGCGTGTTCACCGATATTCGACGCTGGAGCATCATGCCGAAAGGCGGACATTTCGCCGCGCTGGAACAGCCGGAGATGCTCGCCGATGAGGTGCGTGCCTTCTTCCAGGAATTACGGTGATGCCAAGGCGGGATGCCAGGGGATCGGCTTTCAAAGCCCGCTCAGATCATCCGGCACACTGCCGAATTTCCGCAGCAGTTGCGCGTCGCCGAATTCGCCGATCAAGGGATCGCCGGTGCGGCTGAACGCGACCGCGCCGATCGAGCCCGCAGCCCTCGACAAAACCTCGGCGCGCCGCAGCGCGCCTGACGAACTCTGGCATTCCTCTGCCGCTCCGGCGACAGGCGAACCGCCGTCGTCCTGGAAAAAGGGCATCGCGACGTAATAGGTGACATCGGCCATGGCGTTGCTCCGCGTTCGGTCGCGCGGTCAGGCGGCGTCACTGCTGGATTTCGCCAGCTGTGCCGGCGCGCAACCGGCCGAGACCGCAGCCTGCAATTCCTGCAGTTCCGTTTCCAGATACTCGTTCGCCATGATCAGCGCTTTGATCGTGCTGCGTAGGTTTCCATCGCACATCGCGATCGCCTGGTCGCAGGCCTGTTCGTAGGGGTCGTGGGGCAGTGCAGCGGTTTCGGACATGGCGTGCTTCCCAAGGCTGAGCAGTGGCAGTGGGAATGTTCCTATTTTGTTCTTTTCGAGTCAAGCGCCTTCGGCCGGTTTTCGTCCGTCAATCGCCCTTGAAATCGTCCGCGGGTACCCCAGTGTTCACTTTTTAACACAACGGCCGGAACGAATCGGCCACCCCGGCATAATGAAGCGGGGGCGTTGCGTAGGGCAACGGTGCGGGGAGGTTGCGTAGTGCACGATTTACCCATGGTCCTCGTCGTTGAGGACGAGTATCCGCTACAGGGCATTGTCGAGGAAACCCTGACCGACGGCGGGTTCGCCACCGACATTCTCTCGTCCGGCGAAGAAGCTCTGACCCTGTTCAAGGGCGGCCTGAAAAACTACAAGGCGCTCGTGACCGACGTTAACCTGAAGGGCAGGCTGGATGGTTGGGAAGTCGCGAGACAGATCAGGGAGATCGACCCGGAATGTCCGGTCATCTACATGACGGGCGCGGCCGCCGGTGAATGGGCAGCCCAGGGTGTTCCCAACAGCATCCTCTTGCAGAAGCCGTTCGCGCCAGCGCAACTGCTGACCGCCATCTCCAATCTTCTCAATACCGGGACGTCGACCGGATAGGGACCCGTTCTCGGGCCTTGCCGCCCCGCACGGCGGAAAAGATCCCAGCGACGTCAGCCGGAACGAAAACAATATCCGGAGCTTAACGCCTATTCGCAGAGGAGTGGAGGATGGGTCTTGACGATCTGAAGAGACCCGTGGTGCTGGTCGTCGAGGACGATTTTTTCCTGAGAATGGATGCGGCCGACATGGTCAGGGCCGCCGGCTTTGAGGTGGTTGAAGCGGCCAACGCCGATCGCGCGATCGAGATTCTCGAAGCCCGACGGGATATCACGGTCGTGTTTACCGATATCCAGATGCCGGGCTCCATGGACGGGTTGAAACTCGCCCAAGCGGTCAGAGGCCGCTGGCCGCCGATCAAGATCGTCGCGACCTCCGGCCATGTCCATGTCGGGGAGACGGATCTGCCCGAGGGCGGCCGATTCCTGCCCAAGCCCTACAGTCCGACCCAGGTGCATGGCGTGCTGCGGGAGTTGATTTGCGACACCTGATTTGATTACGCGATGATGTCAGGCGTGATCTGGTCTTCGATGAACGCGATGCGGTCGCGCAGCTGCAGCTTGCGCTTCTTCAGCCGCTGCAGCCGCAACAGATCCGGCGCCGGCGACTGGTGCAATGCATCGATCGCCGCGTCGAGGTCGCGGTGTTCCTGCTGCAGTCGTGCGAGCTCGGATTCGAGTTCGCGCTCATCTTCGTCGGTCATGATGTACGATAGCCGAAAAACGCGACGAGGTTGCAAGAGGATGTGGAAGCCGCCGCAGGAAATATCGGCCCTGTCGAACCTGTGCGCAAGCCGGGCGGTTCCTTACTCACGATTGGTTACACATAGCACCGAAATATGAGCAGCCGATTTTTGATTTCCATCGACAGATTCCCCGGCTCGTGTACACTTTGTTGTCCGGATCGAATCTGAAGTCTCATTCCAACCGAGGAGGTTTCGTATGGCAATTCAGGCGCATCTCGTTGAACTGGAACGGAAACACAAGGTTCTTGAAAACGAATTGCATGAAGCTCTCGTGCACCTTTCAACGGACGACCTGCGAATTGCTGAACTGAAGCGCCGGAAACTGATGGTCAAGGACGAGATCGAGCGGTTGAGGCATACCGTGGGCGAGACGGTGCACTAGGTCGGTACTGGCAGCTCTCCCGCCACCCTCCGCTGCTCCCGGATGAGCGTTTTTGCTCATCTTGATTTGCTGCACCGCGAGGCGGCCTCTCGGCGGCGGTTGTCACAGACCAGCGAGTTCGCCGACATGGTCCGCGATCGCGAGCGCCGATGTCAGCCCTGGCGACTCAATCCCGAACAGATTGATCAGCCCGGGCACGCCATGGTCCCGCGGCCCCTGTATTAGGAAATCCTGCACGGCCACCGCCGGCGGCACGATTTTCGGCCGGATTCCGGAATAGCTGGGCATCAGCGCGCCGTCCGGCAGCGCTGGCCAGTATCGCCGGATCGCCGGATAAAATCGTTCCGCCCGCGCTGGATCGACAGCGTAGTCGATGGCATCGATCCATTCCACATCGGGGCCGAAGCGGGCTTGTCCCGCCATGTCGAGGGTGAGATGGACGCCGAGTCCGCCCGGTTCGGGCACCGGATAGATCAGCCGCGAGAATGGCGCCCGCACGGTGCAGCTGAAATAGTTTCCCTTGGCGAGATAGGCTGGCGGGATCAATTCGATCGGCATGCCGTCGACACCGCGTGCGATCGCCGACGCACAGAGGCCCGCAGCATTGATCAGCAGCCGGCAGGCGAGCGTTGTCGGCGCCTCGCCGCCGGCATCGAGTTCGATACCGCTGGCCGTCGCCCTGGCGCGCAGCAGTGGCGTGTGGAAGGCGCAGGCCGCGCCGTTTGCCTCGGCATCTCCGCGCAGCGCCAGCATGAAGGCGTGGCTGTCGACGATGCCGGTGGAAGGCGAGAGCAGCGCGGCGTCGCAGTTCAGCGCCGGCTCCAGTTGCCGCGCGGCGTCGCCCGAAAGGGTCTGCAGATCGAGTACGCCATTGGCTTCGGCGTGCGCCCGAATCGATTGCAGCTTTTCGGTCTCCTTGGGGCTGGTGGCGACGATCAGCTTGCCGCAATTGCGATGTGGAATGCCGTGCTCCCGGCAGTATTCGTAAAGCGCGCGCTTGCCGCCGACGCACATTCGCGCCATCAGGCTGCCGGCCGGATAGTAGATGCCGGCGTGGATCACTTCGCTGTTGCGCGAGGACGTGACGGTGCCGATCCCTTCGGCGGCCTCCAGCACGATGACCTCGCGGCCTGCCTGTGCCAGCCGCCGTGCAATGGCAAGACCGATCACCCCCGCACCTATAACAACGCACTCAACTCTGTCCATGCGAGGGTTCTGATCCGCAGATTGCCGGCCATTTGATCCGGTGGGCGCCGTTGTGGAGCGTCGCGCGTGCCGGATCAATCGGCTTGACGCGTGATCGCCGGTTTTTTTGGAGTGACCTGGAGTGAAGTCCGCACAGGGAACACGTTGGATTCATTCCGGAAGGTTGGTCGAATCGCTCGCTGTTAGTGCTTCATTAGTCACGTCAGGGTAATTGCCATAATTTTAAGTCACATTTTTGGGTTGCAAGGGTACGTGTTTACCCGATTCAAACCCGTCCAGCCAGACACTCCGGCCACAAATGCGCGGGTGACTGATGGCTGACAAGAAATGGCAGGCAGGCGGCAAGATATCGATTCCCGCGCAGGCCATCGGTTGCGTGGCCGCCACCGTTGTGCCCTTCGGAGCCGCCTCGGCCTTATCCAGCAACTTTGCGCCGCCGAGCTACGTCGTTCCGGCCGATTCCGGCATGATCTGGCAAATGCTGATTGGGGGCGTCGTGGTTTGCGCCTTCCTCTCGGCGATCGGGTTATGGGTGCTTTCGGCACTGCGCAAGGCCAGGCACGCCCAATTGCGCAGGAATGCATTTATCAGTTCCGCCCTCAACAACCTCAGCCACGGCGTGGTGATGACGGATGCGCAGAGGCGGATCGTGTTCTGCAACAATCGCTATCTCGAGATGTACGGCCTTGCCCGTTCGGATATCTCCAGAAACATGACCGGTCCGGATCTGCTGACGTTGCGGCGGCAGCGCGGGATGCTCGGCGTCGACGACGAAGAGTATCGTGCCAGGGGCGCCACCCCGGAAGGCCTGGTGACCGAACTGCCCGGCGGGCGGCTGATCTTGTCCAGACATTTTGTGCTGCCTAACGGCGGGACGGTGGCGACCCACGAGGACTGCACCGAGCAGCGCGAGCTTTCACGTCAGCTTACCTCGACCAAGCAGTTCCTGGAATCGGTGCTCGACAATGTGCCGGTATGCGTGGCCGCCAAGAGCATCGAGGACGGTCGCTACATCTTCGCCAACCGCGCCTTCGAGCGCTTTTCGCGCTTTTCTCGCGACAACATCGTCGGCAAGCGCGCCGACGAGATCTTCCAGCCCGGCACCGCGGCAAGCATCCAAGCGGCGGATCATTCGGCGCTCAATTCCCCCGACGGCCAGTTTCGCAACGAAATCGTGGTCGAGCGCGGATCGAAGAAACGCGTTATCGCCTCCAACCGCGTGATCGCGCGCGACGACAAGAACCGGCCGGAATTCCTGATCGCGTTGTTCGACGATATCACCGACCGCAGGTCGCTTTCCCTGGAACTCGAGAACACCAAGAAGTTCCTCGAACTGGTGGTCGACAACATCCCGGTGTCGCTGATCGTCCAAAGCGTGAGTGATGGACGATACCTGCTGGCCAATCGCAGCGCCGAAACCATTCTCAATCGCCGGCGCGAGGATGCCATGGGCCTGACGGCCCAGGATATCTTCAATCCGCGAGAAGCCAAGCTGATCGTCGCCCGCGATGAGGCCGCGATCAAGAAGCGTGGCCTGCTCAACGAGGAACACCCCATCTCTACCAAGGATGGGCTTCGGCTGTTCCTGACGCGGCGCATGACGGTGCTCGACGATGCCGGCGAGCCGCAATTCCTGATCAAGACTCATGAGGATGTCACCGACCGCCGCCAGACCGAGTCGCGGATGGCGCACATGGCCTATCATGACGGCCTGACGGATCTGCCGAACCGCGCCGCTTTCCTGCAGGCGCTGGCGCAGATGATCGAGGCTTGCCAAGGCACCGACGAGGAATTCGCGGTGTTGTCGGTCGACCTCGACGGCCTGAAGGAAATCAACGACGTGTTCGGCCACGCGGTCGGGGACAAGCTCCTGATCGAGGTCTCGCGCCGGATCCGGACCGTGGCGCGGGGCGGGGTGGTGGCCCGGCTGTCGGGCGACGAGTTCGGAATGATCATCGACGGCAAGCAGCCGGTCGCCGGGGTGGTGCTGGCCGAACAACTGGCCCAGGCTCTTTCCAACGAATTCCCGATCGACGGCAAGTCGGTCCGCATCGGCTGTACTACCGGCATTTCGGTCTTTCCGCACAACGGCTCGGACGCCGCCTCGCTGCTGGCCAATGCGGGCGCGGCGCTGTTCCGCGCCAAGGCGAAATCGCGCGGCTCGATCGGCATCTTCGAGCCCGAGATGGACCAGCAGATCAGGGATCGACGGGTGCTGCACCAGGATCTCTCGCTGGCAATCAGGAACGGCGAACTCTCGCTGCACTATCAGCCGCAGGCGATCGCGCATCAGACCGTCGCCGGCAGCCGGATTACAGGCTTCGAGGCGCTGGCGCGGTGGATGCATCCGGTGCGAGGCTTCGTGCCGCCCGGCGAGTTCATTCCGCTGGCCGAAGAGAGCGGCCTGATTGTCGAGATGGGCGAATGGATCCTGCGCCAAGCCTGCCGCGAGGCCGCGTCGTGGCCGCTGCCGTTGCAGGTCGCGGTCAACCTGTCGCCGGCGCAGTTCATGCACGGCGACGTAGTCGGCCTCGTGCACGCGATTCTGCTGGAAACCGGCCTCGCGCCGGGCCGGCTTGAACTGGAAATCACCGAGGGCGTGCTAATCGAGGACTTCGATCGCGGCCTGGCGCTGCTGCGGCGGCTGAAGTCGCTCGGCGTTTGCATTTCGATGGACGATTTCGGGAGCGGTTATTCCTCGCTGAGCTATCTGCAGGCGTTCCCATTCGACAAGATCAAGATCGACCGCGCCTTCGTCGTCAATCTCGGACGCAATCCGCAGTCGGCGTCGATCGTGCGCGCCGTCATCGGCCTCGGCCACGGCCTCGAAATGTCGATCGTCGCCGAGGGCGTGGAGACCCTGGAGCAGCTCGCCTTCCTGGCGGAAGCGGGTTGCGACGGGGTGCAGGGCTATTTCCTCGGCAAGCCTCTGCCGATCGGACAGTACGCCGCGCTGGTCGGCCGCAACCTTGGCAATACGATGGAGCCCGCGCGCAAGACCGGGTAAGGCTTGCGCATGGCGGACTACGATCTTGCTGTTGTCGGCGGGGGCCTGAACGGCGTCAGCATCGCGCGCGATGCCGCCGGACGCGGCCTGCGCGTGATCCTGCTGGAGCAGGGCGATCTCGGCGCCGGCGCATCGCAGGCCTCGCCGCGGCTGATTCACGGCGATCTCCAGGTGCTGGAACGGAGAGCATTGTTTCGCGTCCGCGCCGCGCTGCAAGAGCGGGACATCTGGCTGCGGACCGCGCCGCACCTGGTGCGTCCCATGCGCTTCGTCATCCCCGTCCATTCCGACGAGCGTCCGCCCTGGGTCCTGCGATCGTGGCTGTTGCTCTATGACCGGCTTGCCTCCCGGTCCAGGTTGCCGGCGTCGGCAACGATCGATATCACCCACCACCCGGTCGGCAATGCGCTGAAGCGGCCGATCGGCACCGCGTTCGAATATTCCGACTGCGTGGTCGACGATTCCCGGCTGGTGGTCCTCAATGCCGTCGATGCCGCGGAACGGGGCGCCGACATCCGCACCGGCGCGCGTTGCGTCCGCGCCGACCGGCTCGACACCTGGCGGCTGGTCGTGATCGATCGCGGACATCGCCGGGTGGTCACGGCTCGCGCGCTGGCCAACGCCTCAGGAGCCTGGACCGCGTCGGTCGCGGAAACCGTGCTGCGCATGCCGCTGGCCGACTTCGACACGGTCCGGATCAGCCAGATCGTGGTCAGGCGCCTGTTCGATACCGACAACGTCTATGTGTTCCAGAACAGCGACCGGCGGCTGATTTTCGCGAGCCCCTACGGGCGCGATTTCACGCTGATCGGCACCGTGGGGCACGCCTTCAGGGGCGACCCCGCTGCGGTATCGATGGCCGCCGGCGAGATCGGGTATCTGTGCGACGCCGCCAACCGCTATTTCCGCGAGCGGATCGAGCCGGTCGACGTGATCAGGACCGTATCCGGCGCCAACCTCGTGGCGGGCCCGGCACGCCGGCGCGGCGCGCGCGATGGTTCGATGGCGTTCGACCGGGCGCGCGGCAAGGCACCGCTGCTGACGATGTTCGGCGGCGACGTCACCACCGCGCGGCTCCGCGCGGAGCGGGCGGTCTCCCGGCTCACGCCGTTCTATCCGATGTCGCCGCGCTGGACCGCTGACACGCCGCTGCCGGGCGGCGAATTCGCGTGGCAGCGGTTCGAAAGCGAGGTCGACGAGGCCGTTGGGCGCTGGCGGTTTCTCAGCGAGTCCCAGGCCCGGCGCCTGGTCGGTGCCTATGGCTCGCGTCTTGCGACCATACTCGGCGATGCCACAGACCGGGCCGACCTCGGGCCGGCCTTCGGGCCCGAACTGACGGGGGCGGAGGTGCGCCATCTCATGGCCAGGGAGTGGGCGCGTTTCCCCGACGACATTCTGTGGCGGCGCTCGAAACTCGGTTTGACCATGGCGCCCGCGAACCGCGATGCGCTGGCGGCGTTCATGGCGGCCCATGCTTCATGAGCGCGGCTCAGGAATGCGCCGCTGGTCGCGCTTCCCGCAGCCAGGCTTCATCGCGTCGCGAAGGCCTGCGGTGCAGCCGCCCGGAAATCATTCGCGCGGCCTTGTCGCCATGTCCCGCGCGCAGGCACGCCACGATGAAGGTGTCTTCCCACAATTCGCGCTGGGCATGGCTGCCGCCGATCCGTACCAGTTCGGGGATCAGCGGTTCGAGGATGAGGACGGCGCGCTCGAAATCGCCTTCGGCGAAAGCCTGGACGCCGCGACAGAGGCCGATCGCGGCCGGACCCGGGGCGAGCTTGCCGCCGGCCGCACGCGCTTCCATCTGCATGAGCCTCGCCTGCAAGCCCTCGCGGTTCGTTGCCGACGCCGACAGCGCATAGTGCACGTCCGCAAAATGGGCGCCCGCCTGCGGGAAGAATCTTTCGCCATAGGCGGAGACGTCGCGCCAGTGCGGCTCCAGCCCGGAGGTGCCGGCGAGCGAAAGCCGCCAGAGCAGCGATGCCGTATCCGTGAACACGTTCAGGGGCGGGTAGGGCGAACCGGTCGGCCTGATCTGCCGCTCGTAAATGCCAAGCGCGGCGTCGGGGTCGCCGGCTTCAATCGCCGTCAGGGCGACGTGCCAGCACAGATGTCCGTGCAGGAAGCTCGCCTGGTCATGCGTCTTCAGCCAGGCGGACAGGAACTCGCGGCCGGTTTCCGGCTCGCCCTGTTCGAACAGCGCATGGGATAGTCCGTGCGCCGCGTTGGCGTTGGCAGGCCGCAGCGGAAAAGCCCGTTCGGTCAGCGTGCGGCCGATGCCGGCGTTGCCGGCCTCGGTATGCGACCAGCCGAGATAAGTGAGGAACCACCAATCCTCGCCGTAATGGCCGGCGTGACGCTGGCAGATCGCGAGCTTCGCGGCGTCGTGATCGGGGCGTCCGGAGAAGGCGTAGAGGCCGAAAGCGCCGAGCAGCAGCGAGAGGACCAGCGCATCGCGCGGATACTCGTCGAGATGCTGTTCGGCGCCGGCCAACGCCGCTTTCGCCTGGCCTTCGATCGTGGCGGCCATGATCTCGACATGCCGCCGTTCACGTGGACTTGCCGCCGCCGCCAGCTGCCGGGCCTGCGCCGCCTTGGCGCGGGCCTCGGTGATTTCCATGTTCATCTGATGGATGCGCGCCCGCGCCACATGGGCGAGCGCAAAGCCGGGATCCTCGGCGACGGCGCGGTCGAAGGCCTGATCGGCGCCGTTCCAGGCTGAAAGCATGCGATCGACCCCGTCACGATAGAGTGCCGCGGCGCGGTCCGATGCCGTCGTCAGCGGCAGGTCATAGTTGTCCCGGTTCATTTTCGCTCCTACGCGCCAAAGTCCAACAGCCTATTGCAGCATGAGACCGGCCGACTGTAAAAGCCCCGAGGCCGTGAACCCGCCGGAGCGGACCGCTGGCGCCGATCATGGAACGGCAGGGTTGAGCCTGTGCCGATCCGCCGCTAGCGTGCAGCCACGACCGGGCGGGCGGGGAACATGGCTGAGGAAATAGCGAAATCCGAACCGCGCCTCGACGCGGTGGCGGAGCTGGCGAAGCCCGCGCCCGAGGCCGCGGCCTCCGACATTCCGCTGCTGCGCATCGATACCGTGGTGAAGAATTTCGGCGGCTTCCGCGCGGTGGATGGACTGTCGCTCGACATCAGGGCGGGAGAGTTTTTCGCGCTGCTCGGCCCATCGGGCTGCGGCAAGACCACGCTGTTGCGGATGCTGGCCGGTTTCGAGACGCCGGACGCGGGCAGGATTCTGCTCGACGGCACGGACATCGCCAAACTTGCCCCGCACCAGCGGCCGGTCAACATGATGTTCCAGAACTACGCGCTGTTTCCGCATCTGTCGGTACGGGACAATATCGCGTTCGGGTTGAAGCGTGCCGGGATGGCCGCTTCCGATCTCGGCACGCGCGTGGCCGAGATGGTCGCGCTCGTGAAGCTCGAGGGACTCGAGAAACGCAAGCCCGACCAGTTGTCCGGCGGCCAGAAGCAGCGCGTGGCGCTGGCGCGTTCGCTGGCGCGCCGCCCGCGTGTGCTGCTGCTCGACGAGCCCTTGGCCGCGCTCGACAGGAAGCTGCGCGAGAGCACGCAGGCCGAACTGATGGAGCTGCAGCGGCAACTCGGCACCACCTTCATCATCGTCACCCACGACCAGCAGGAGGCGATGACGATGGCGAGTCGGATCGGCGTGATGGACGCCGGCCGCCTCGAACAGGTGGCGACACCGCGCGAGCTTTACGAGGCGCCGGCGTCGCGCTGGATCGCCGAATTCGTCGGCGACATCAATCTGTTCGAGGGACAGATCGAGCCGCCCGAGAGCCGCCGGCTCACGATGGCGCCCCGGCTGGCGATCACGACGCGTGACGCCGGCACCGTCCATGTCGCGGAGCCGCGCCAGCCCTTGACGAAGACCAGTGTCAGCGTGGCGATCCGTCCCGAGAAGGTCAGACTGTCGCGCCGCGGCCCGGTGCCGGATGCCGACAATGCGCATGCCATCAATCGGCTGGAAGGCATCGTGACCGATGTCGGCTATCTCGGCGGTTTCACCACCTACAGGGTGAAGCTCGACTCGGGAGCGGTGCTGCGTTCGTCGGTGGCGAATACGACGCGGCTCGATATCGACGTCTATGCCCCGAGCCAGCGCGTGGTGGCATGGTTCACGCCCGACGATTGCATGGTGCTGGAGCAATGAGCGCGCGGCGCATCTTTGCAGCCCCCGCGCGCCTCGCCGCGATCGCCCCCTATCTGTGGATGGCGGCGTTCTTCCTGGTGCCGTTCGGATTCGTGCTGAAGATCAGCCTCTCGCAGACCGCGGTGGCGCAACCCCCCTATCTGCCGGTGTTCGACCTGACGCAGGGCCTTGACGCGATCAAGGCCGCCTTTGCCGGGCTGTCGCTGGACAATTACCGGCTGCTGGGCTCCGACAGTCTCTATGTCCTGTCCTATCTCCGCAGCCTCGTCGTCGCCGCGGTTTCGACCACGATCCTGCTTGTGATCGGTTACCCCATCGCCTACGGCATGGCGCGGCTGCCGCCGCGCTGGCAGGGTATCGCCATGATGCTGGTGATCGTGCCGTTCTGGACTTCGTTCCTGATCCGCATCTATGCCTGGATCAACATCCTGCAGCACGATGGCCTGCTCAACAAGATCCTGCTTGCGCTGCATGTTGTCTCGGCGCCGCTGGTGTGGCTCGCCACCGATAGCGCGATGTATCTCGGCATCGTCTATTCCTACCTGCCGTTCATGATCCTGCCGCTCTATGCGACGCTGGTCAAAATGGACTCGGCGCTGCTGGAGGCGGCCAACGATCTCGGCGCGTCGCCGCGAGCCACGTTCTGGCTGGTGACGTTTCCGCTGTCGTTGCCGGGCGTCGGCGCCGGCGCCTTGCTATGCTTCATTCCCATCGTCGGGGAGTTCGTCATCCCCGACCTTTTGGCGGGCTCGGATTCCCTGATGATCGGCCAGACCCTGTGGCTGGAATTCTTCACCAACAAGGACTGGCCGGTGGCCTCGGCCGTCGCGGTGGTGTTGCTGGTGCTGCTGGTGGCGCCGCTGGCGCTGTACGACCGGCTGCAGCGCCGCCAGATCGAGGAGGGGCGATGACGGCACGCCCACTCATCAGGATGTCGCGCTTCTACGTCACCTCGCTCGCGCTCGGCCTGGCGTTTCTCTATCTGCCGATCGTCATCCTCGTGATCTATTCGTTCAACGCCTCGCGGCTGGTGACGGTGTGGGGCGGCTGGTCGCTGCGCTGGTACGGCGAACTCTTCAATAACCGCGCCATGCTGGACGCCGCCTGGATGAGCTTGCGGGTGGCGGCGGTCTCCGCCACGCTGGCAACCCTGCTCGGCACGCTCGCAGCCTTGGCGCTGTCGCGCGGCGAGCGCTTTCGCGGCCGCACGCTGTTCTCCGGCATGCTCTATGCGCCGCTGGTGATGCCGGAAGTCATCACCGGGCTGTCGCTGCTGCTGCTGTTCGTCGCCTTGAATGCCGAGCGCGGTTTCTGGACAGTGACGATCGCCCACACCACGCTGACCATGTGTTTTGTCACAGTGGTGGTGCAGTCGCGGCTGGCCCGGCTCGACCGCAGCCTGGAAGAGGCGGCGATGGATTTGGGCTGCGCGCCGCTGCGGGCGTTCCTCGCCGTGACGCTGCCGCTGATCCTGCCCTCGATCGCGGCGGGCTGGATGCTGGCGTTCACGCTGTCGCTCGACGACGTGGTGATCGCGAGTTTCACCACCGGCCCCGGCTCGGCGACATTGCCGATCCGGATCTATTCGGAGGTCCGGCTCGGGGTGAAGCCGGAGATCAACGCCATCTGCACGCTGGTGCTGGGCCTGATCGCGGTCGTCATCGTGGCGGCGTCACTGGTCGCCAAACTGTCGCGCGCGCGCGGCGACAGTGCCGCGCCGTGGTAGAGATTTCACCGCACGCCATGCCCTCATCCTGGCGCGCGCTCTCGCGCGCATCGAAAGAGGAGCAACGGAGCAAGCCGCCATCCTTCGAGGCTCGCCGAAGAGCGGCTCGCAGCTCAGGATGACGGCGGGGGCGTGTGCGCCATCTCGCCTTACGAATCCAAATTTCAGAGCCAAAAAATGGTTCGAGGCACACACCTCCGCGAATTCGCGCCGCGATACGGCCGAAGTCGTGCAAATCGTTTCGTCCCCAAAGAAATCAGAGCGCGCAGGGAATAGGCGTCAGCCGCGCCGCGCCGCCTTGATCGCGGCGACGTCAATCTTCTTCATGCCCATCATGGCATCGAACGCCCGCTTCGCCTCATCGCCGCCGGCCGCCAGCGCCTCCGTCAGCACGCGCGGCGTGATTTGCCAGGAAACTCCCCATTTGTCCCTGCACCAGCCGCACGCGCTTTCCTGGCCTCCATTGCCGACAATGGCGTCCCAGTAGCGGTCGGTCTCTTGCTGATCATCGGTGGCGATCTGAAACGAAAAAGCTTCGTTGTGCTTGAATGCGGGGCCGCCATTGAGGCCGAGGCAGGGGACGCCGGCGACCGCAAATTCCACCGTCAGCACGTCGCCCTTCTTGCCGGATGGGTAGTCACTGGGGGCATGGTGGACGGCACTCACGGCGCTGTCGGGAAAGGTTTCGGCATAAAAGCGGGCAGCAGCCTCTGCGTCCTTGTCGTACCACAGGCAAATCGTGTTCTTGGCCATTTCGTGTCCTTTCGTTCGACTTAACGGCTGTGTTGTGGGCTCGAGCCGTCCGGATGGAAGACGAACGAAACAGGCTGGAACCGACAGCGCAGGGCAAACTAGCGGAAAGGGTCCGCGCAAGACGCGGCCTCAACCCTACTTCGCCGCCTCCGCCGCAGCCGGCGCGCTCGCGGGGGCTGCCGCCGCATCCGGCGCCGCGGCGGGCTTCGCGCCACTGCCGGTGATCCGCTCCAGCACCGATTTCACCGCATCACGCGTCTTACGGTCCTTGACCGCGTCGAGCAGGGGGGCTGCGCCCGGCGAGCGGCGGATCAGGCTTTCCGGATCGGGAAAGATCAAGGGATCGTCCCACGGGCCCTGCACCACGAACGGCAGTTCGAAGCCGGCGGCGGCGTTCGGCGCCGAGACCAGGCTGGCGATGCCCTTCATGTCGTATTCGCGTGATGGCACCGAGGCGGTACCGGTCAGGGTCAGGCGCGCCGCCGGGCCCTCGACCCGGATGTCCTCGGCGGTGGCGATGCCGTCGCTGAACTTCACCGCGATGGTCAGCTTGTCGTAGGGCGTCGAGCCTGAGCGGAAATTGCCGGCGCCGGACAGCGGCCGGCGCTCCAGCCGCTTCAACAATTGCTCGGCATTGAAGCCGGCGATCGCGCCGTCCTGACCGGTCAGGATGGCGCTGCCGTCGAGCGACTGGGCGAGGCCGAACGGGCTGGCGCCAGAGGCGACCAGCGAGACGTTGAGGTTGCCGCGGCCGGACAGTTTGGTGACGCCGAACAACTCGCTGGCGCAGGCCTGCAGATCGACGTCGGTGAACTGGAACTGGGCCTTGACGTCGGCCACCGCGTCGGAGCGCGCGATCCCGAACGAGCCCCGGGCGATGCCGCCATACATCTGCGCCTCGCCGACGCTGAGCGCCAGCGCGCCGTTGCGCAAATTGGCGCCGAACGCGGTGCGGCCGAGTTTTGTCGAGCCGACCGTCACCTTTGCCGCTGACAGGCGCATGTCGAGGTCGGTGGTGGACAGCGCGTTAAGGTCGAACAGCTGCCGGTTCCAGTCGCGCGCGCCGGAGGCGAGCAGGCGGAAGGTGGAGATATAGGGGGTGAAATCGAGGTTGCCCGCGGCCAGCGTCGCCTGCAGCGTCTGGCGGTCGTTGTTGGCGTAGGTCATCACCCCTTCGGCGACGTTGCCGTCGAGTTCGACATTGACGTTGGTCAGCGCGATCGACGGGCCGACGACATTGGCGCGGGCCTTCAGCGCGAAGCGGCCGAAGCCGCCGGTGCCCGGCGGCGGCTGGCCGGCCCAGCGCAGGGCGTTGCGCAGTGACGGGCTGTCGATCGTGACCGTGCCTTCCATCATCAGGCTGGTGCGGTTGGCGACGGTGCCGTCGAACGCCAGCTTCAGCGGCGGGCTGGCCAGCCGCGCCTTGAGGCCGGAGCGGTCGCCGGAAAGCGCGGCGATGAAGTCGCTGGCGCTGATCGAGCCGTCGACCCGTTCGCCGCGCCAGTCGAACTGACCCGTCGCGGCAAACGAACGCGAGATCGACGGCCACGCCAGCGACAGATCAATATCTCCGATCGTCTCGGAAACGCGATTGGCGGCATCCTGATAGGTCAGCGAGCCGTCCTGGATGCGGATTTCCGAGAACGACAGCTGGTTCTCGGCGCCGGGGTGCATGGTGTGCGCGATGGTATCGATGAACGGCGTCCAGTTGCTCTCACCATCGCCGTCGCGGACGACGCGGATGTGCGGGCGCAGCATCATGACGTCCGATATCTCGAACCGCCGCAGCAGCAGCGGCAGCAGCCGCAAATTCGCGGTCAGGACTTCGACGGCGAGCGCGGGGTCGGAGGTCGCTCCGCCGCCCTTCAGGCCGACATCGTGGAACGAGACGTAGCTGCCGGGAAACACCGAAACGTCGATTCGGCCGTTGACGACCAAATCGAGGCCCGTCACCGTGCGGATCTGGGCCTCGACCGCCTCGCGCAGCGCGTCCCGGTTGAGAAACCAGGAGGTCCCGATCAGGCCGATCAGGGCCACGCCGACAAGCGCCGCAACCAGCATGCCGAGGCGCTTCATTGCTTGGGCCATCGTCAATGACATATCCGAGTCTGGTTAGAGCCGAGTCTGGTTAAAGCCAAGTCTGGTGAAAGCCGAGTCTGGTGAAACCGAGTCTGGTTAGACTGATGTCGGGTCAATGACGTCGGGCCGATCTGAGGGTGAACCGGGCGGCAGGCCAACCCGCGCAACTTGATAGGTTTTTCTTGACGCTTTCAAGGCTGCCTTCGGCGTTCCGAACCGCTCGCTACGGGGTGTCATGGCCGGGCTTGTCCCGGCCATCCACGTCTTTCTCGCTTAATTGCGGCAAGGCGTGGATGCCCGGCACAAGGCCGGGCATGACGACTTTCGGCGCAAAATGCCCGTCATTGACGCATTGCGAAGAATTTGCCTAATAATCCCCGCAATGTGGCCGCCAGCGCCTTACTCCCATCAGGTCGTATTTCATGAACAAGGTCTACCCCGACGCCAAATCGGCACTCGAAGGCATCTTGAGGGACGGCATGATGATCATGTCCGGCGGTTTCGGCCTGTGTGGCATCGCCGAGACCCTGTCCGACGCGATCCGCGACTCCGGCGTCAAGAACCTGACAGTGGTCTCCAACAATGCCGGCGTCGACGGCATCGGATTGAGCCGGCTGCTCGAAACCCGGCAGATCAAAAAGATGATCTCGTCCTATGTCGGTGAGAACAAGCTGTTCGCCCAGCAGTTTCTGGCCGGCGAGCTGGAACTCGAATTCGCGCCGCAGGGCACGCTGGCCGAGCGTATCCGCGCCGGCGGCGCCGGTATCCCGGCCTTCTACACCAAGACAGGCGTCGGCACCCTGATCGCCGAAGGCAAGGAAGTGAAGGAATTCGACGGCGAGAAATACATCATGGAGCGCGGGCTGTTCGGCGACCTCGCCATCGTCCACGCCTGGAAGGGCGATACCGCGGGCAATCTGGTCTACCGCAAGACCGCGCGGAACTTCAATCCGATGATGGCGACCGCGGCGAAGCTCACTGTGGCCGAGGTCGAGCACCTGGTGCCAGCAGGCGAAATCGATCCCGACCACATCCACACCCCCGGGATCTTCGTGAAACGCATGATCGAAGTTGGAACCGCGAACAAGCGGATCGAGCAACGCACCACGCGCAAGCGCACCGACGCAGTTGCCGCTGCCGCCGCAACCGGAGTTGAAGTCTGATGGCCTGGACCCGTGAACAAATGGCCGCCCGCGCCGCCAAGGAATTGCGCGATGGTTTCTATGTCAATCTCGGCATCGGCATTCCGACGCTGGTGTCGAACTACATCCCCGACGGCGTCGACGTCGTGCTGCAGAGCGAGAACGGCATGCTGGGGATGGGGCCGTTTCCCTATGAGGGCGAGGAAGACCCCGACCTGATCAACGCCGGCAAGCAGACCGTCACCGAACTGCCGTCGACCAGCTATTTCTCGTCGGCCGATTCCTTCGGCATGGTGCGCGGCGGCCATATCGATCTGTCGATCCTTGGCGCCATGCAGGTGGCGCAGAACGGCGATCTCGCCAACTGGATGATCCCCGGCAAAATGGTCAAGGGCATGGGCGGCGCGATGGACCTGGTCGCCGGTGTCAAGCGCGTCGTGGTGGTGATGGAGCATTCCGCCAAGGACGGCCCGAAACTCTTGAAGCAGTGCAACCTGCCGCTCACCGGCGAGAAGGTGGTCGACATGGTGGTGACGGATCTGGCGGTCTTCACCATCGACAAGCACGGCAAGGACGGCATGGCGCTGATCGAGCTCGCCGACGGCGTTACGCTCGACGAGGTGAAGTCGAAGACCGAAGCCGAATTCCGGGTAGCGCTGAAGAACGCGTGAGTCTATGCGCAGGTAATATGGTCATCGTCGTCCCGGACAGGTGAGCGCCAGCGAACGCTGATCCGGGACCCGTACTCTGCGGCCTCTCGTGGGAGCGCGGGAGTAGGGACCTTCCTCAATAACAGGCGACCGGGATTGGGTCCCGGATCTGCGCTCGCTATGCCCGCTTGTCCCGGGGCGACGGGTTTTGCTGTTGATCGAACCTACGCCGGCCCGCTCGGCATGTCGGAAAACCGGGTCAGCCACGCCACCGGGCCGATGCTGGCGGCGACGATCAGCAAGGCCGCCAGTGCGCCGTCTTCAAAACTGCCTCGGCTGGCGAACTGGTAGATCGAGGTCGCCAGAGTGTCGACGTTCAGCGGCCGCAGCAGCAGCGTCGCCGGCAGTTCCTTCAGGCAATCCACGAACACGATGATGACCGCGCCCAGCATCGCCGGCCGCAGCAGCGGCAGGTAAATCAGCCGCATCGTCGTCGCCTGGCCGGCGCCGGCGGCGCGCGCGCTGTCGTCATAGTCGCGCGGAATCCGTTCGAACCCGGACTTGATCAGCCCGGTCGGCACCGCCAGGAACCGGATCACATAGGCGATGACGACGGCAGCCCCCGAGCCGATCACGATCAGTCCCGGCAGCGAACGTCCCATCCATGCGGCGATCGCGTTCAGCCCGTTGTCGATCGCCAGCAACGGCGTCAGCAGGCCGAGCGCCAGCACCAGGCCGGGCAGCGCGTAGCCGGTCTGCGAGACATTCATCGCGATCAACCGCACCGGATTGGGCCGCCAGCGCCACGCCAGAATGGTGGCGAAGCCGAGCGCGAGCGCGATCAGCGTGGCAAGGGTAGCGAACGCGATCGAATTGAAGGCGTCGCGCGCCAGCGACGCATCGAAATTCGCGAGCAGCCCGCGGCCAAAACTCTGCTGCAGCAGAAACAGCACCGGTACGAAGAACCCGAGCAGCACGGGCAGCAGGCACGCCGCGAAAGCCGCCCGGCCCTTGATGCCGCCGAGCCGGGTTCGCGGCGTCAGCCGGGGACTTTCGGCGGAAAACTCCGCTGTCGTGTTGCGGCGGCCGTAGCGCTCGATCACGATCAGGCAGGCGACGATCGCCAGCATGAAACAGGAAAGCTGCGCCGCACCGGCCAGGCTGCCGCGATTGAGCCAGGTGGTGAAGATTGACACCGTCAGGGTCCGGACGCCGAGATATTCGCTGGCGCCGATGTCGTTCAGCGTTTCCAGCGATACCAGTGCGACGCCGACCGCCAGCGCAGGCCGCGCCATTGGCAGCGAGACGCGCCGGAACACGGTCCAGCGGCTGGCGCCGAGCGTCCTCGCCGCCTCGCCGAATTCGGCGCTCTGGAACTGGAACATGGTCCGTGCCGAAAGATAGACATAGGGATAGAGCACGAGGCCGATGATGACGATTGCGCCCGGCATCGAGCGCAGGTGGGGAAGGACCTCCACCACGTCGCGGAGCGGAAACCATAGCGCCAGCGTGCGATGGACCAGGCCCAGCGGCTCGAACAGATCGGCGTAAACGTAGGCCGCCAGATAGGTGGGAATCGCCAGCGGCAATGGCATCAGCCACACCAGCATTCGGCGGCCGCGGAAATCATGCAGCGAAATCAGCCATGCGGTGCCCGCGCCGATCAGCAGCGCCAGGGCGCCGACGCCGCCCAGCAACAGCGCGGTATCGATCATGGCCCGCGGCAATACCCAGGCCATCAGATCCGGCCACAGGTCAGGCGCCGGATGCATCGCGAGCGAGATGATCGAGATGACGGGTGCGGCGACCAGAATCGCGGTCGCCACCGCGATCGCAGCCGTCACCCGTCCCGTGGGCGCCATGCGGTTCACGCGAGGTCGCGGGTCACGAATGCATGCGGTCGCGTCCCTCTCCGGCTGTCCGAGGGGAAAGCACGCTGCGCCGCGGAAAACTCAATTGTCAAAACCAACCTTGTCCACCAGCGTCGAGGCCGCCTTGCGGTGGGCGGCGATCGTCGATATCGGCAGGGAATCCGCGTTGAGCTTGCCGTAGCCCGCGATCGTCGGATTGAGCGTGACGCCGGCGCGGACCGGATATTCGTAGTTCTGGTCTGCATACATCTGCTGCGCCTTCTCGCTCGCGAGCCATTCGATCAGCTTGACGCCATTGGCCCTGTTGGGGGCGTGCCTCGCCAGCAATACGCCCGAAAGATTGACGTGGGTGCCGCCGTCCTTGAAGGTCGGCAGGACGACGCGGGTCGCTTCCGCCCACGGCTTCTTGTCGGGATCCTTGTTCATCATCAGCGCCCAGTAATAGGTGTTGCCGATGCCGATGTCGCATTTTCCGGCGGCGACGTCGCGCGCGGCCTCACGATCGCCGCCCGAGGGTTTTTGCGCGAGATTGGCTTTCACGCCGCGCAGCCATTCCTCGGCCCTGGCTTCGCCGTACCTGGCGACATAGGCGGCGAACAGCCCGTTGTTGTAGATGTGCTGGCCGGAGCGGATGCAGATCCTGCCTTTCCATTTGGGGTCGGCGAGCTCCTCGTAGGTGATGGCGTCCTGCTTGACGCGATCCTTCGAAGCATAGATCACGCGGGCGCGCATCGAAATGCCGGCCCAGTGACCGTTGGGATCGCGATACTGAGCCGGCACGACCTTGTCGATCGCCTCCGACTTGATCGGTTGCGTCACGCCGGCCTGCACGGCTTCGTCGATGCGGCCGATATCGACCGTCAGCAGCACGTCGGCCGGGCTGTTGATGCCTTCGGCCTTGATACGCTGTTCGAGCCCCGAGCTCGCCGAAACGACGTTGACCCTGATGCCGGTGTCCGCGGTGAAGGCATCGAACAGCGGCTGGATCAGCTTGGTTTCGCGATAGGTATAGACGTTGACCTCGCCGTTGTCGGCGGATGCCGTCGTGACACCAAGCGAGATCAAACAAAGCAACGCCGCGGTTGCGGTGAAGACGCGAAAATTCATCATGAGCTGCTCCGGCGGCGATGTGACGACGTCAATCTCAGTAGCGCAGCAGGTGCCGCGGTGTCAGCTTCGCGATGCCGCGAAAGGGTTGTTTTAGAGCGATTCCATGCTGTGGTTTAGAAGGATTCCAAGACTTCGTTTCCTTACGACAGGCGCCGCCTGCGAAGTTGCGGCCGCGCGAACAGGACGTCGACGAAACCGCATGTGTTGAATGGCATCGCCGGATCTTTCGATTGTGTTTCGCCTTTGCCGCCACGCCTGCGCGTCACCGCCGAAGATAACGCGGGCGCCTACGGCAGCTTGATCGCGAGCCAGATCGCCAGCCACAGCACCAGCGACAGACACGCGACCATCATGACGAAGATGGCCAAGACACGCATCAGCGTGCCGGCGCCACATGAAGATTGCGCCGGAACGGGGCCGAACTCGCCGCCTTGCGGAATATGGCCGCGTATCCCGAGTACCCAGATAAAGGCGTCCAGCACGTACAGGCTCATGGCCTCGCCTCCGATGGATGATTCAATATGCCATTCTCGCCCGGAACGGCGCTCATTACTTTGCGCAGGCGCAAGGATTTGCTCGATCCGAACTAGCACCGAGCCCTTCGCCATTCGCGGCCGGGTTTGAGCGAGCGCAAAGTGGCTCCCCCGCGTCTGCGCTACCGGGAGGCGGGGGAAGATCAAGCTCCCGATCGACCATGGTTCAGCCATTCCAGGACGGGTACCAGATGAGACCAGATCTTGCCGCGGGCTACGGCCAGGAGCGATTGCCCCGATACACCAGCTATCCGACGGCGCCGCATTTTTCGGCTGCGATCGGTTCCGGAAAATACGCCGAATGGCTGAAGGCTATTCCGCCGCACGCCTCCACATCCCTCTATCTGCACATACCGTTCTGTCGGGCGATGTGCTGGTACTGCGGCTGCAACACCTCGGTGGTCCGCCGCGACGACCCCGTCGCGGTCTACGCCTCGGCTCTGCGCCGCGAAATCGAACTGGTCTCGCAGCAGATCGATCGCCGCATCAAGGTCGACCACATCCATTTCGGCGGCGGCACGCCGACCATCATGGCTCCCGAGACCTTCGTGGACCTGATGGGATCGCTCCGGCAGTCCTTCTTTGTGGCGCCCTCGGCCGAGATCGCCATCGAGATCGACCCGCGCACGCTGACCGGCCCGATGGTCCATGCGCTCGCCTTTGGTGGCGTCAACCGGGCCAGCCTTGGCGTGCAGAGCTTCGATCCCGTGGTTCAGCGCGCCATCAACCGGGTGCAGAGCTTCGAGGAAACCGCTGCGGCGACGACAAGTCTGCGGCGGGACGGCATATCCGGCATCAACTTCGACCTGATCTACGGACTGCCGCACCAGACCGTGGCGTCCTGCCTCGACACCGTCAGCCGCTGCGTCGAACTTCGTCCCGACCGGTTTTCGGTGTTCGGCTACGCCCACGTCCCGGGCTTCAAGAAGCATCAGCGCAGGATCGACGATACGTCACTGCCCGACAGCCTGGCGCGGCATCAGCAGTCTGAGGCGATCGCCGGCGCGCTGAACGCGGCCGGCTATCTTCGGATCGGGCTCGATCACTTTGCGCTGCCCGATGACGGGATGGCGGTAGCGTTCCGGGAGGGCAGGCTGCACCGGAATTTTCAGGGCTACACCACCGACGACAGCAATGTCCTGCTCGGCTTCGGCGCCAGCGCCATCGGGCGGCTGCCGCAGGGCTATGTGCAGAACGAAGCCGGCACCCGCGCCTATGAGCAAGCCATCGCCGGCGGCCGCCTGGCGACCGTCAAGGGCTATGCCCTGTCCGGCGACGACCGGCTGCGCGCCGAGATCATCGAGCGGCTCATGTGCGACTTCGGCGTCGACTTCGATCCGATCTGCGCACGGCACGGGCTATCCACGGCGACCGTGCTGAAGTCGTCGTCGCGGCTGCAGGATCTGATTTCCGACGGCATCGTCGAACTCAACGGCACTTCGCTCACCGTGGCGGATGATTCGCGCTTTCTGGTGCGCAGCGTGGCGGCGGCCTTCGATGCCTATCTCGACGGATCGAAGCAACTGCATAGCCGGGCGGTCTAGCAACACGGCCGCTCGGCCGGTCAGCCCGCGTCGGGCGTCGCTTCGGCCAGCACGAACAGTTTGTGCGGCTCGCGCAGTACGATGCGTTGCCGGCCGCTTTCGATCAGCCCGCGGCTCTCCCAGGCCGAGAGGATACGGCTCACCGTGTGCAGCGTGGTGCCGGTCATCTGCGCGACGTCCTGGCGGCTGATCGGGAAATCGATCTCGACGCCGTGCTCGACCTTGCGGCCGGATTGCTTGGCGAGCCGCAGCAGCGCATGGGCGACGCGCTGTTCGACCTGCTGGGTCGACATCTCGACCACGCGGGTATGGGTTTCCTGCAATCGGCTGCCGAGGGTCTGCAGCGTGTTGGTGGCCAGCGCCGGAAATTTCGCCACCAGGCGCGGCCATGTCGTCGACGGCCAGGTCAGCACGACGCTGTCGTCGACCGCGGTGGCGGTGGCCGGATATCGCGGCAGTCCGATCGCCACCGCGACGCCGAAGGTCTCGCCGGGCGCGACATAGCGAACCACGACCTGCTCGCCGGCCGGCGTGGTCCTGGTGGCGCGCACATGGCCATGCAGCAACACGAAGAAGGAATGTGCATCCTGGCCCTCTTCGAACACCGGGCTGTTCTTCGCAAATCGAACCGAGCGGGCTTCACGGAGAATGTCGCCGAGTTCCTCGGTGCCGAATCCCGCAAACAGCTGCAGGTGGGCAACCAGCGAGGGGTCTATGGTGGCCATGGTTCCTCCGTCGCAGCAGCGACTTGGACGGAATCTAGACTGCGATTGCGGGCCCCGATCAAGCGGAAGTTTGCGTTGGCGCAACACCGGCGCGCGGTATCCCGCCTAAATTATCCCGAACCGGCCCTTCGCGGCCGATGATCGTCGGATAACCAGCATGTGCAAGCATTCCCGCCAGGCCTGCCGCGAAGTGACGAGCTCAAGTCACATGGCGCGCGCATGACGGCGGCTTCGCGGCCCCGTGCTCATCAGGGCTGGCCGCTGCTCGCGGCCGGCTTCCGCCCGTTCTTCCTGCTCGGTTCGATCTATGCCGGCCTCGCCATCCTGGTCTGGCTGCCGGTGTTCCATGGCGAGATCACGCTGGTTTCCGCGTTCGCGCCGCGCGACTGGCACGTCCATGAAATGCTCTACGGCTACTTGCCGGCCGTCATCACCGGCTTTCTGTTCACGGCGATTCCGAACTGGACCGGACGATTGCCAATCCAGGGCTCGCCGCTGCTGGCGCTGGTGCTGGTCTGGATTGCGGGACGGCTTGTCGTGACGTTGTCGGCCGAGACCGGCTGGCTGACGGCGATGCTGGTCGATGCGAGCTTTCTCGCGCTGGTCGCGGCAGCGGCGGCGCGCGAGATTTTGGCCGGCCGCAATTGGAAAAACCTCAACGTGGTGATCCTGGTGCTGCTGCTGCTGGCCGGCAATGTCGCGTTTCACCTCGAGGCGCATTTCCACGGCGTCGCCGCCACCGGTATCCGCATCGGCATCGCCGTGGTGGTGCTGCTGATCTCCCTGATCGGCGGCCGCATCATTCCGAGCTTTACCCGCAACTGGCTGGTGCGCGAAAATCCCGGGCGGCTTCCGGCGCCGTTCGGCCGCTTCGACATGATCGTCGTCGCCATCACCGCGTTGACGCTGCTATCCTGGGTCGTCAGTCCCGAGAGCCGGCTCACCGGCGCAGCACTGGCATTTACCGGATTGCTGCATCTGGCGCGCCTCGCGCGCTGGGCGGGCGATCGCACCGTTCGCGAGCGGCTGCTGCTGATCCTGCATGTCGGCTACGCCTTCGTGCCGTTCGGGTTCATGCTCAATGCCGCTTCCGCGTTCGATCTCGTGCCGCCGGGCGCCGGCGTTCATGCCTGGATGGCGGGCGCCGCGGGCACCATGACGCTGGCGGTGATGAGCCGCGCCACGCTCGGCCATACCGGCCAGCCGCTCACTGCCTCGCTCGCGACCCAGGCGATCTATCTCGCCATCATCGTCGCGGCGCTGGCGCGCGTCTGCGCGGTGGTCGAACCTGCTTACGGCGAGCCGCTCCTTCATGTTGCCGCGTTCGCCTGGGCCGCCGCCTTCCTGGGTTTCGCGATCACGTTCGGACCGCTGCTGGCCGGCGCTGACCGCAGGCGGAAGGTGGTCACCTGAACGCTTGAGCCTGCGTTTAGGTGCTGACAAGTCGGGCAGATCGATTGCAATATCCGTTCGACGGCGGGGGCGGCCATGCCTGGTCTCGTCCCTCGGGGGCTTGGGGTGTCGAATGCGTGAAATTCTGGAGCATTGCATCGGCGGTATCCGACAAACCGTACCGGCGGGCGCCGTCGTTCTGAATGAGGGCGGCAGGACCGGCCATCTTTTCGTCCTGATCGAGGGACGGCTCGAGGTCATCAAGGGAGACACCGTGTTGGCCTCGATCACCGAGCCGGGCGCGGTGCTCGGGGAAATGTCGGTGCTGCTGGATCAGGCCCATACCGCGACCGTGCGCGCGGCGTCGGACTCGGTGATCTACGAAATCAACGATGCCGCCTCGTTTCTGCACCGGCAGCCCGGCGTGGCGCTCCTGATGGCGCGGATGCTGGCGCAGCGGCTCAACGCCGCCAACGCCGATCTCGCCGATATCAAGCGGCAATTTGCCGGTCAGGAGAGTCACCTGGCGATGGTCGGCGATCTCCTGCAGAGCATGATCGACCGCTCCCCCGCGCAGCTGTCGCCAGGCTCGGACAGGAAATCCGACCCGAGGACATGAGCCACGCCGGCGACGCGGTGATCTTGGCTGGCTGCCGCTGCAGCGGCGCGGTTTCCCGCAACCCGCCGATTCGCGCCGAGTGACCAAAAGTTCGGATGGATCACGGCGTCGTTAGCTTCATCAGACTACCAATCCGTGCTTTTTTGTGCGAGTTTGAGGGCGTGAACTGCCAAATCACCATGCGCCGGTTGTTTGCGATCCTAGTGATCGCGGGCTTGACGTTGGCTCCGGTTTCGCTGCCGGCGATGGCTCAGTCGTCGCCGTCGGCCATGACGGAGGAGTTGGCGCACGAGATGCCCTGCTGTCCGTCGAAGGCGCCAATGCCGGTCGATTGCGACAAGTGCCCGTTGATGGCGATCTGCATGTCGAAATGCTTCACGGGCGGTTTGGCCACCGTCGTCCATGCATTTCTGGTCGCCTCGGACGGTATTGCGCTCCAGAGAAACGACACCCGGCCTGATGGCCTCGGCCACCCGCCTCCCGAACATCCACCTCGAACTCTGGTCTGAACGGCGTCGCGACGCCGTTCGTTGCCGCGCGGCTTGATCGCGCGGGATCGACGCATGCCGCCTTGCGGCAGGACATGACATCAGAGGATTTCGAAATGAACAGGCTCAACATCGCGCGCGCCCTGCGGGCCGCGCTGCTCGGCTTTACCTTGATCGGCACCGCCGGCATCGCCCGCGCCGACATCAAGGATTATGAGTTCAAGCTGGTCGAGCCGACCGTCACCGTCGGCAAGGACAAGGTCGTCACGGTCCAGCTCGTCAACAAGAAGACCGGCAAGCCGGTGCCCGACGCCGTCATCTTCGCCACCCGCCTCGACATGGCGCCGGACGGCATGGCGGAGATGGCCACCAAGACGGTGCGCGAACCCGGCGGCGAGCCCGGCAGCTACCGCTTCAGGGCGGCCTTCGGGATGGAAGGAAGGTGGCTGCTCTCGCTCGGCGCCAAGGTGCAGGGCGAGACCGGCACGGTCGAAGCCAAGCTCGTCATCACGGCGCAAAAGTGAAACGCGCCGTCCTCGCGGGCGCCGCCGTTGCCGCTGTGATAGCGGCGATGGGCGGCGGATATATCGGTGTTCGCGGGCACCTTCATTCGGCCGACGCGTCGCCGGTCTCGCCGGCGGCAGCGCAGGCTGGCGACGAGCCGATCTATTATCAGGATCCGGACGGGCGTCCGTTCTACTCGCTGGCGCCGAAGAAGACGCCGGACGGACGCGACTACCGCGCGGTACCGGCCGGCGCGGATCTGAGTTTTGAGGAAGAACCGGCCCGCGCTCCCGCGGCCACCGATCGCAAGATCAAGTTCTACCGCAATCCGATGGGGCTCGCCGATACCTCGCCGGTTCCGAAAAAGGACTCGATGGGGATGGATTACATCCCCGTCTACGACGGCGAAGATAGCGACGACGGATCGGTCAAGCTTTCGCCCGGAAAAATCCAGCGCACCGGTGTGAAATCGGAGCCGGCCGCGATGCGGATCCTCCGCACGGCGATCCGCGCGCCCGGCACCATCCAGCTCGACGAACGCCGCATCTCGGTGATCTCGATGCGTTCGGAAAGCTGGGTTCAGAAAGTCGCCGACGTCACCACGGGCTCCAGAGTCGCCAAGGGCCAGCCTTTGATGGAAATCTATAGCCCGGTAGTGGCCTCCGCTTCCGCCGAATACATCTCCACTATCAATTCGAAGACCACCGGCGGTCCCGGGGTCTACGGACGCGGCTCGCGGCAGCGACTGATGAACCTCGACGTTCCCGACGCGGCGATCGTGGCCATGGAACGGAGCGGCACCGTTCCGATCACGATCAACTGGTCGGCGCCGCGCGACGGTATCGTGCTCGAACGCAACGCGATCGAGGGGATGCGTGCGCAGCCCGGCGACGTGCTGTTCCGGGTGGCCGATATTTCCGTGGTGTGGGCCACCATCGATGTTGCGGAACGCGATCTCGGCACGCTCCGCACTGGTCAGCCCGTCATCGTCCGGGCGCGCGGCTTTGCCGGTCGCAAGTTCGCCGGAAAGATCAGCGTGATCTATCCGCAGGTGAATCGGGAAACCCGGACGGTCCGCGTGCGGGTCGAACTGGAGAATCCCGACTCGGCGCTGCTGCCGGATATGTATGTTGACGCCGAGATCGATACCGGCAGCCCGCAGGCCGTGCTGAGCGTTCCGGAAAGCGCGGTGCTCGATACCGGCAGCCGCCAGGCGGCCTTCGTCGAGAAGGGCGAGGGACGGTTCGAACCGCGCGACATCAAAATTGGCCATCGCGGCGGCGGCTATGTCGAGATCCGCGAAGGCATCGCCGCAGGCGAGCCCGTCGTCGTTTCTGCCAATTTCCTGATCGATGCCGAAAGCAATCTGAAGGCGGCGCTGAAGGGCTTCTCGGACGCGGGAGCCAAGCCGTGATCGCCCGCCTCATCGCCTGGTCGGCCCGCAACCTGCTGCTGGTGTTCTTCGGCGCCGGCTTTGCCGCCGCAGCAGGCATCTACGCGCTGGCGCATCTGCCGCTCGACGCCATTCCGGATCTCTCCGACACCCAGGTCATCGTCTACACCGAATATCCCGGCCAGGCGCCGCAGGTGATCGAGGATCAGGTCACCTATCCCCTGACCACCGCGATGCTGACGGTGCCGCGGTCAAAGGTGGTGCGGGGATTTTCGTTCTTCGGGGTGTCGTTCGTCTACGTCATCTTCGAGGATGGCACCGACATCTACTGGGCCCGCTCGCGGGTGCTGGAGTTCCTCAACGGCGCGGCCTCCCGGCTGCCGGCCGGCGTGACCCCGACCATGGGCCCGGACGCCACCGGCGTCGGCTGGGTCTATCAATACGCGGTGATATCGAAAGAGTTGAATCTGGCCGAGACGCGGACGATCCAGGACTGGAACCTGAAGTTCGCGCTGGCCAAGGCGGAAGGCGTCGCCGAGGTTGCCAGCGTCGGCGGGTTCGTCCGCCAGTACAACGTCATCCTCGATCCGCAGCGGATGCGCGACCTCGGCATCACCATGCAGAAGATGCGCGAAGCGATCCGCGCCAGCAATGCCGACGTCGGCGGCCGCACCGTCGAACTCTCCGAGTTCGAATATGTCATCCGCGGCAAGGGCTATCTCAGGGGCGTCGACGATCTCGGCAATATCGTGCTGAAGACCAGCAAAGGCACGCCGGTGCTGTTGCGCGACGTCGCCCGCGTCGAGATCGGTCCGGACGAGCGGCGTGGCATCACCGAACTGAACGGGGAAGGCGAGGTTGCCGGCGGCATCGTGCTGCAGCGCTTCGGCGTCAACGCCCTCGACGTCGTCGAAAACGTCAAGAAGCGTTTCAAGGAGATCGCCAGCAGCCTGCCGAGTTCGGTCGAAATCGTCCCGGTTTACGATCGTTCCGGTCTGATCAACGCCGCGATCGAGACCCTCAAACACACGCTGCTCGAGGAGAGCGTGGTGGTGGCGCTGGTCTGTATCGTGTTCCTGCTGCATGTCCGCAGCGCGCTGGTCGCCATCGTCATGCTGCCGGTCGGCATCCTGATGGCGTTCGGCGCGATGAAGTTGCTGGGCCTGGGCTCCAACATCATGAGCCTTGGCGGCATTGCCATCGCGATCGGCGCCATGATCGACGCCGCCATCGTCATGATCGAAAACGCGCACAAGCATCTGGAGCGGGCCAAGCCTGAACAATCGCGGATCACCGTCCTGATCGAGGCGGCCTCGGAGGTCGGGCCGGCGCTGTTCTTCAGCCTGCTGATCATCACCGTCTCCTTCATGCCGATCTTCACGCTGGAATCACAGGAGGGACGGCTGTTCAGCCCGCTGGCGTTCACCAAGACGTTTGCGATGGCGGCGGCGGCGCTGCTGTCGATCACGCTGGTGCCGGCGCTGATGGTGATCTTCGTTCGGGGACGGATCGTCCCGGAGCACAAGAACCCGGTCAACCGTTTCCTGATCTGGATCTATCGCCCGGTGATCAAGGGCGTGATGCGCGCCAAAGTACTGGTGATCCTCCTGTCACTGGCCGTTCTCACCGCGACGGTCTGGCCTGCGCGCCAGCTCGGCACCGAGTTCATGCCCAACCTCAACGAGGGCACGTTGCTCTATATGCCGACGACGTTGCCCGGCATCTCCGTCACCAAGGCGGCGGAATTGATGCAGACCCAGGATAGGATCATCCGGTCGTTCCCGGAGGTGGCCTCGGTTTACGGCAAGGCGGGCCGAGCGTTGACCGCGACCGATCCGGCACCTTCCGAGATGTTCGAGACGATCGTCAATCTGAAGCCAAAGCAGGAATGGCGACCCGGCGTCACTATCGACAGCCTGATCGCGGAGATGGACAAATCCCTGCAGTTTCCCGGTGTCTCCAACGCATGGACCATGCCGATCAAGGCGCGTATCGACATGCTCTCGACCGGCATCCGCACGCCAGTCGGCGTCAAAGTGATCGGCACCGATCTCGTCGAAATGGACAAGCTCGCCAAACAGATCGAACAGGTCTTGAAGGCCGTGCCGGGAACCTCATCGGCCTATGCCGAGCGCGGCATCGGCGGCTACTATCTCGACGTGACGCCCGACCGTGCGGCACTGGCGCGCTATGGCATCATGGTTCAGGATGTCCAGGACGTCATTGCCACAGCGCTCGGCGGCCAGACCGTGACGACGACGGTGGAAGGTCGCCAGCGGTTCAGCGTCAACATGCGCTACCCGCGTGATCTCCGGGACAATCCCCAGGCCATCGCCAACGACATCCTGGTCCCGATGCCGGCCGGCGGCGCGGTGCCACTTGGAGAGGTGGCGACGATCGCCCAGGCGCGCGGGCCGACCTCGATCCGGACCGAGAACGGGCAGTTGGCCACCTATATTTACGTCGATATCCGCGACCGCGATCTCGGCGGCTATGTCGGCGATGCGCAAGCGGCGGTGAAGGCGAGCATCCAGTTCCCCGCCGGCTCCTATGTCATCTGGAGCGGCCAATACGAATATCTCGAACGCGCCGCGGCGCGCCTGAAGATCGTGGTGCCGGCCACGCTGCTGGTCATCTTCCTGCTGCTGTATCTCAACTTCCGTTCCATTACCGACACCCTGATCGTGATGCTGTCGTTGCCTTTCGCGTTGGTTGGCGGGCTCTGGCTGATGTGGTGGCTCGGCTTCAACCTGTCGGTGGCGGTCGCGGTCGGCTTCATCGCGCTTGCCGGGGTCGCAGCGGAAACCGGCGTGGTGATGCTGATCTACCTCAACCAGGCCCTGGCCGAGGTCACGGCGCGCCGCGAGGCGGAGGGCCGTGTGCTGACCCGCCGCGACCTCTATGACGCGATCATGCACGGGGCTGTCGAGCGGGTGCGCCCGAAGATGATGACGGTGGTCGCCATCATGGCGGGGCTGCTGCCGATCATGTGGAGCACCGGTACCGGTTCGGAGATCATGCAGCGGATCGCGGTGCCGATGATCGGCGGCATGATCTCGTCAACTTTGCTGACGCTGATCGTGATTCCCGCGATTTACGGCTTGATCAAACAGGCAGGTCTCGTCACCGCAAATCAGGTGCCTGCACAAGTTGCAACCTGATGCCCGCGCTCAGGCCTTTGCCACCGCATGCGAAAACACCACTTCGATCAGCGTGCCCGAATGCGGGCCGGTCCTGATGTGGAATTGGGCGCGGTTGGCTTCGACCAGCGCCCTGGTCAGCGACAGGCTGACGCCGGAGCTGTCGGAGGACTGATCCGGCGTCGCATGGGTGCCGAACGGCTCCATGGCGGCGGCGACTTCCCTTTCGTTGAGCCCATGTCCGGTATCGCGCACCCGCAACACCACCTCGCCGAAATCCGACAGCGCGGTGGAGACGATGACCTGGCCGCCGGCATTGGCGAGATGGATCGAGTTGCCGATCAGGTTGCGGCAGCGCATGCGCCAGCGAGGTCCGGATGATGATGCGTTCGCGGTTGGCCTGCGCCTGCATCGCCGCGACGCAGCTTTCCACCAGTTCGTTGAGGTTCTGGCTGGCGAAAGCGAGGTTGAGCTTGCCGGTTTCGATCCTTGAGAGATCGAGCAGATCGTTGATGATCGCGTTCACGCGCTCGCCGGAGGCGCGGATGTCCTTCATGTATTCGACGTAACGCTCGTTGCCGAGCGTGCCGAAGCGTTCGCCGATCATGACTTCGGCGAAGCCGATGATGGCGTTGAGCGGGGTGCGGACCTCGTGGCTGATCCGCGCCAGCATGTCGGCCTTGGCGTTGGCGGCGCGGTCGGCCAGCCGCCGCGCCTGCTGCAGCTCGCCTTCGTTCTTTCTGGCTTGCGAAAGATCACGAAACACCGCGAAGAAGTTCGGGCCGTCGGGCCGGGTTTGCCCCATGGTCATCGACAGCGGGATGATGCCGCCGCCGCGCACGCGACCCAGCGTGTCGCGGCCGTGCTCGAGCAGGCTGGCAACGCCCTCGCGCTTGATGCTCTCCAGATAATCCTGCACCACGCGCTGGCTTTCCGGCGCGAACAGCTCGGCGACGTTCAGCTGCACCAGAGCGGCGCCGTCGTAGCCGAACAGCGCTTCGGCGCTGCGATTGCACGAATTGATGTTGCCTTCGCCGTCGAACATCACGATGCCTTCGGCGGTGGTGTCGAGAATGGCGCCGAGCTCCTCGGCATTGGCCTGACCGACGGCCGAGGGCTCGCTGGCTGGTATCGCTGGCGCGATGGCGGCGGCGCCGGCGGCGCCTTCGCCCGCGGCGCCCGAGCAGATCAGCGCCAGCGCCGAATCCTCGTCCCAATCAATCGTGTAGAGCCGCGCAGCGGTCGCCGGCGATGGCGCCCGTTCCGAGCCATCTTGGCTGGCGGAAATCGTCACCGGCGTGCCGGTATCGGATGTGCTGGAGGCGGAGGAGACGCCGGGTTCGACGTAGAGCGCGTCGAGGCCGCCGGCCTCTTCGAGGGCGTGCAGGCTGCCGTAACCGATCCGCGCCAGGAACGCGGGGTTGGCGTAGAGCAACCGGTCAAGCCGGTAGATCAATACGCCGACCGGCAAGAGGTCGAGCAGCATCCTGTCGCGGCGGGTCGCGCCGCGCGCCGGCGGCTCGGGCTGCGCCAGCCACTCCGGCGCTTCGACCGGGGGTTCGGCCGCCGCGGGCAACCCGACGATACTCTCGACACCATCGGCTGCGTCGGGCGTCGCTGCCGCGCTGTTCTCGCCCTCGAGTCGCGCCGCCAATTGCCGCGCGAGCTCCTTGAAGGCGCTGTTCTCCACCGAAGTCAGGGCCGGCGATTTCGGCTCGCTGATCGGGCGAAACGGCAGGACGTTCTTGAGCGTTTCGTTGGTGGTTTCCACGGGCGTTTCCAAATCGGTTTGGTTTGAAGTCTCGACGGCAATCGACGCTGGCAATTCAGGCGTAGGGGAAGATCCTGCACCGGGTACATCGGACAGGTCCGCGGCGGACGAATCACTGGGACTAGCGGACCCGGCAATTTCGGCCGAAAGCGGCTGCGGTGATGGCGGCGCGCTGAAGAATTCGTGGCGGCGCAATGCGGCAAGCCGCGTCAGCCCGTCGAGATCGCGGCAAACCCCGAAGCCGCGATAGCCGGCAAGCTTTCCGGTGTGATCGTAGATCGGCAGTCCCGCCAACTCCACCGGCAGCCGGCCGCCGCCATCGACCGGCCAGTCCAGGGCAATGCCGCTCCAGGTACTGCCGGTGGCGACCGCCTTGGCGACCCGACCGTCAGGATCGAGTCCGAACGCCTCGGCGATGTCGCTCCAAAGCCGTCCGAAGCCGGCGGCGGTGTGGGCGCCGATCAGGCGGGTGAATTCATCCGACCCGAGCGAGAAGCGGCCTTCGGCATCCATCAACCACATGAAGCGCAGCGGGTGGCGGCGCGCCGTGGCTGGGGATTCGTGGAGCCATGACGGCGTCCTGGCGGATTCGGTTGCGCCCGCCGCAGCCTCGATCGTCGGCATGGCTTGCTCCGCAGGTGGGGGTGGTGGCTGATCGGCAACGGCATCGGCGTGGCGAGAAGCCGGGTCCCGATGAATTCCGGGACCGGGCTGTGCGGCTTGCAGCGGTGCTTCGATAAGTGAGACGTCGAGATCGGGCATGTCGGGATGCCGCACCGACCGCAGATCGACATCCGGTTCGGGGGGCGCCGCGACCGCGTGCCCTGCGTCCGGTTCTGAGACAGGTTCGGTGAACACGTCGATCAGCGCGAACTCGGCGGGGGCTTCGCCCGATATCGCCGGCTGTTCGTAGTCGGGCGTCGGCAGGTCCGCCGGCGGCGCGATCGGCTGTTCGGCGACATCCGCGGCGGGCGGCGCGGGCAGGATCAGCGCCACCAGCCCGACGTCCGCCCCGGTGCCGACGCGCCGCAGCTCCAGGTGGCCGGTGCCGACCGGCGTCTCAGCGCGGCCCTGCTGCAGCGCTTCGCAGCGGGCCGCATCGAGACCGGCCTCAGCGAGATCGCGAAAGCCGAGCAGCGGACGCGCGGCGTCGCTGGCGCCCACGAACATGCCCTCCCGCGTAAAGGCGGCAATCGGCGCATCAAGGCCTTCGACCAGGCGCTGCAGCCGTTCGATCAGCGCCATCGCACGTCCGGGCGACGTGGCGGCCGTAAGCAGGACGCCGTGGCTGCCGTCGGCGAATTCGAGCCGTGCGCAACCGCAGGTCAGGAGGCTGCCGAGCGGCGCGCCGAAGCCGCGCAGCCGTTCGAGCCGGATCGCGCCGGTGGCCGACAGCCGTCCGGCGAGTTGTGCCACCTGACGCCGGTGCTGGTCGGCCGGACCGAAAATCCTTGTCGCAAGCGTTGCGCCGTTAGCTGCGCCGAACAGCCGGGCTCCCACCGCATTGGCCCACAGAATCCGCGTACCATCGGTCGACCACAGCCAGACCGGCAGCGCGCTCGTTGCATGCACCGCCAGCCGCGGATCGCCGACGCCTCGCAACTGGAACTCCGCATTGTTCATCGTAGGGACATGTGACTGGTTGGGGCGTTCGGCCGCCAACGATGACAGCCTTAACGAAACCTTAGTATCGCCCGCTGGCAAGGTCAGGTCCACGGCCTGGCTGCGGCGGGGTGGTCCAAAGCCGCGATAACCTTAACCCGGCTGAACCGGATGCCGCCTTGACGCGTTGGACTGTTGCAAACGGCGGTCAAAGGTCCACGATGGGAACAGCCGCGTCATTCGGCGAGGTCATTTTATCCTGACGAGGGCGAACGAAGAAACCGGGGCTGTGGACAGTCCCGAACATCAAAACGGGGAGTGCGACCATGAGCGAACAAGGGCGTTTCGAGATTCCCAAGGAAATGCAAGCGATGGCCGAGGCCAGCTTCGATCAGGCCCGCCAGGCCTTCGAGAAATTGTTGAGCGGCGCGCAAGCGACCGCCGGAACGATCGAGGAGAGAGGCGAGGTGGTGCGCGCCGGCGCCAAAGACATCGGCGCCAAGGCGATGTCTTACGCCGAAAAGAACGTCCAGGCGTCGCTGGATTACGCGCAATCGCTGCTGCACGCCAAGGATCTGACCGAAATCATGCGGCTGCACACCGAATATGTGCAGGCGCAGATGCGCTCGCTGGCTGAACAGGCCAGCGAGATGGGCCAGATCGTCAGCAAGGCGGCGATGGACGCCGCCAAGCCGAAAAGTTGAGAACCGCGCTTTCGGAGGTGGTTTGGCAAGTTCTCAGCCGGAACGTGCATTCGGCTGAGACCAGCCATGCGGCATTGCGGCGCAAATCGCGTTGCAATGCACAAAAAAGACATGTTAGGGGTGTTGTCTGTTGGTTGCCCAATGAAGGGTATTCCCATTTTGCGTGATCCTAATCGATATCCCCGGGGGTTGACCCGGCGTTCGCGGGTCACTTTTTCACCCAATGCTAAGGATGCAAGCCATGGCCAATAATGATCCTTTCTCCGCTTCCGTGATCCCGTTCGAAGTGCCCGAGCAGATGCGTGCGTTCGCCGAAAAGGGCGTTTCGCAGGCCCGAGACAGCTACGCCAAGTTCAAGGATGCCGCCGAGACCCACAACGGCACCATCGAGGCGGTGTTCACGACCGCCAGCAAGGGCGCCAGCGAATATTCCGCCAAGCTGATGGAAATCATGAAGGCCAACACCACCGCGAACCTGGACTTCGCGCAGGAGCTGCTCGGCGTGAAATCGCCCACCGAGGCGATGGAGCTGTGGACCTCGCACGCCAGGAAGCAGTTCGAAACCTTCACCGCCCAGACCAAGCAGCTGGCCGAGCTCGGCCAGAAGGTTGCGGCGGAAACCGTCGAGCCGATCAAGGCCAGCGCGTCGAAGCTGTTCAAGCCGGCCGCCTGATCCGCAGTTTCGCGATTCATGAAAGCCCGGGCCGCCAGCCCGGGCTTTTTTTGATGCCGCGCGATAGGCGAGTTGGCAGGCTTTTGCCCGCGAGCGTGAACCTCCAACGCTTCCGGACCGACTACTGCGGGGCATCCATCGGCCTTGCCAAAGGGCGGCGTTGCACCTAGTTTCCGCTCCGTTCGGCGACCCTATTTTCGGGCAGCGCCAAGGATGCAGTTGTAGCTCAGTTGGTTAGAGCGCCTGCCTGTGGAGCAGGAGGTCGGTGGTTCGAGCCCACCCAACTGTACCAACAAAAACAACAGCTTAGCTCAAGATCGAAGATCTTGGAATTCCGCTTAGCGAAGACTCCAGCGAACGCGCGATGGGGCGGGCGGGCAACGAAAAGCCGCGCCGTCCGGAGACAGTGCAGCTTCGCGTGAGCATCTCTTGCACATTGCTAGAATCGTAGCGCCCAGCATGCTGAGTCGTGATCCCGTCCGTCGTTGGTTTGGCAAATTGCGCTCAGCTGATCCAGTCCAACCGTCTTCTCGTGCCGGCCTCTATGATTGTTGCAGGTCTGATCGAGCAGCCGCTGCCCGACATCCTTCCAGAAGGCATGCGGCCCGCAGAACCTGACCGCATCCGCCTCTGAATTTCGACGATCCGGAAGAACGGCAGTCTGTTTGGGAACTGTTCGGCTGCTTTTGACTTGTTTCTGAGTTTAACAAGCTACAAAAAAGGTATCGAATATGCGCAGAATTTTCGCGATAGCGGCAGCTTTCGCAATTCTAATGATTGCCCCGATTTCTGCGTTTTCCCAATCTTTTGAAATTGGACCCGGCGGCGTCCGGGTCTATGAGGGCCGCCGCGGTGGCGGTGGGCAGTGTCAAGAACTTCGCGCGGCTTGCGAAAATAAGGATCGGCTGGGGGAGCGAGGCGAAGGCAACTGCCGTCGATATCGCGAGACGTGTGAGCGACCAGCCCGGCGCGACGTTTGCGCAGAACTCCGGTCGGCCTGCCTCAACAAGGATCGGCTCGGAGAACAAGGTGAAGGCAATTGTCGCCGCTATCGTGAGACCTGTCGATCGCGATGAAGTAGACTGAGCGCAGTATCCTATCATTTGATCCGGATTTGCCGGGCCTAGCCCGGAATTCTCACAGAGTGAAGCGCATCGGGGCTCCGAATCAGCGAGTGTTGTTTCGCGAGAACGACTTCTTGATGATTCGAGGAGAGCCCCGATGCGAACAATGTGTACCTCGGAAATTTTTGGGATTTGAAGCCGTTGAAGGCCGCCATGTGTTGGCGGCGTTGACGGTGGCTCGACCGAGCGACGCGGCGCTGTCCACGACGTCCTGAATCTTGCGCCCGACCTCAGCTTGCCAATCCCCCGCCGTTCACTCACAGTTCTTCGAATCAACGCGTGGGGGATTCATGTCTGTGCTCCGGTCCGGCAAGTTACGATTTGGTTTGTTGCTCGTGTCCGCGCTGTCGGTTTCGATGTGGCCTGCCGCGAGCATGGCCTACACGCCAGAGCAGCAGCAGGCCTGCTCCGGCGATGCGATGCGCCTGTGCAGCGCCTACGTTCCGGATGTCGGCCGAATCACGGCCTGTATGCGGCAGAACAAATCCCAGCTCAGTCCGGGCTGCCGGGCCTATTTCCGGCCCGACCCGTCGTCTGCCGCTACCTCGGTCAACGCGGGAAGACCGCTTGGCATCAAACCGGCGCGCGCGCGAAAGCCGGTCAGCGCCAAGCCGATAAAGACGAGGAAGCCCGCCGCCTCCCGACCGCGCACAGGCAGTTGACGAAAGGTACATCTGCATCCCGTCTCGCAGTGTGGTTCACGGGTTTGCCGATCGTTCCAGGCAAACGGCGCGACAGACTGACGCCTTGCGGCGTAGCGGCGCACCCACATCTCTCACGGTGAGGAGAGATTCCGTGAGCGAACATTCCAAGAAGGAACTCGATCGGCACTTTGCCTGGTTTGAGAGCAAATTGCCGCCGCGGCCGGCCAGATTCGTAGGCTGGCTGCGTAAGCCATCGTCGATCATGGTGCGGATCCCGGTGGCCGTTCTGCTGATGGCCGGCGGCGTGTTCAGCTTCTTGCCGGTACTCGGGTTTTGGATGCTGCCGCTCGGACTCGTTTTGTTCGCACAGGATGTTCCCGCGCTGCAGAAGCCGATGGCGAAGTCGCTCGGCTGGGCCGAGCGCAAGTGGATCGAGCGCGAGCGCGCGAAAAACGCGCAATGACTCCATTGAAGCGCCGCAATCATTCAGTTGCAGCCCTGTTGCGGCGCACGCTGTGACTCAAAAGCCTACTCCGCTGATTAATCAGGGGCTTCGGCCGATTTGCCGAAAATTTTTCTTTCGCGAATCAGCGCGCTGATTCATTTTCGCCTCTGGGGTCAATCTGGAGGCGAAGGTATGAATGTTATTGTTTTCGCATCGCGGAAAGGCGGCTCGGGAAAAAGTACCTTGGCCGCCCATCTTGCCGCGCATGTCCACAAGGTCACGAAGCCCTGCCTGCTTGTCGATGCCGATCCGCAGGGATCATTGACGCTCTGGCACAAGCTGCGCGGCACCAACGAACCGTCGATCAAGACGGCCGTCAATTCGGTCGCCGGGATCGTGGCCGCTGCCAAGCGCGACGGCTTCGAATGGGTATTCATCGACACGCCGCCGAACCTCTCGGCCGTCGTCGACGATGCTATCAAGAACGCTACCATGGTGATCATCCCGGCGCGGCCGGGCGTGTTCGACGTCAACGCCGTGCAGGAAACGATTCAGACCTGCCGCGCCGCGCGCAAGCCCTATGCCGTCGTGATCAACGGCGCACCGGCACGCCGGGACGAGGCGGAGAGCCCGATCGTCACGATCGCGCGGGAAGCCCTGGCCAAGTTTCGCGCCCCGGTATGGGGCGGGCAGATCACCAACCGCGCCGACCTGTTGATGGCGCTCAGCCATGGCGAAGGCGCGCGAGAATACTCTGCCGAGGGCCGTGCGGCGGCGGAGATCGGCCGGCTATGGGCTGCGATCGAACGCTCGGTGAAGGCGATCCGCGGCAATGCGTCCGCGACCGGCGCCATGCACAAGCAGGCGGCATAGTTCTGGCGCACTGTCGGGTCTGACAAGAACGCGCGGTTTCCGCGCGTTTTTCTTATGGTTCTTCAGGCTACCATCAGCACGTAGAAAATGATTACCGGTGACAGGCTCAGGATCACCGACCAGACGCCGAGCGCCCACAGAATGTCCTGGACGGTAAAGCCCTGAGGTTCGGCCAGGCTGTTGTTCTTGATGGTCACGACGCCCCCGCGTTTCTTGCTGTTGTGGGGGAGATTGATACAGCCCGAGCTTTAAGAAGCCGGCCGCGATTTCGCTCGAATTTGACCACAGGTGCTACCGGGGATTAACGACGATCAAACACCCGCCCGGCTCGCGTCAGCTCACCAGCAGGCGGAAAGCCAGCACAGGCGACAGGCCGAGGATGGCGGCCCACAGGCCGAAGGACGATACCAGAAGAACGTCCTGCATTCGCTGCGACCGCTCGCACGTTGGGTACCTGACGTTCTGGATGGTTCGAGTGGTCATTGGGCTCTCCCGGTTTTCTTGTTATCAGGATTGGATAAGCCCTAAACTCTAAAGACGGCGCCGCGCTGTGGTTTGAATTCTAGCTTCCGCGTTCACCGCGCATTAACCGGGCGGACCGCGGATCGCGCAGCCTTATGCCGTCCGAGTTGATGCGATCCTCCGCCTCTCGATCTCCAGATCCAGTCGCGCCGCCAGTTCGGCGCTCACTTCCACCATCGGCAGGCGGACCTCGGCGCGCTCGATCAGCCCCGTCCGCGCCAGCCAGTACTTGGCCGGCGCCGGGCTCGGCTCGAGCGAACAACAGGCTGGTGAGTTCGCAAAGGCCTTCCCAGAGTGCGAGCGCGGCGTCGTGGTTGCCTTCCCGCAGAAGCGCGCGCACGGCCGCGAAGCCGCTGGTCTCGATATGGGCAGACAGCAGGATGGCGCCGTCGGCGCCGTCGATAAGCGCATCGTAATATTGCGCATCCTCGCCGGTCAGAATCCTGAACCCGGCCGGCCGCCGCCTGAGCAGATCGATCGACTGCGCGCGGTCGGCGCCGCAATCCTTCAGGCCGACAATGTTGTGATGTTGGGCGAGCGTCAGCAGGGTCTCGTTGTCGAGATTGACCGCGGTCCGGTACGGAATGTTGTAGAGCACGATCGGCCGCGAGGGATGGTCCGCCAGCGCGGTAAAGTGCTGCAGCAGGCCGTGCTGCGACGGCCGTGTGTAGTAGGGGCTCGCGATCAGGTAGCCGTCGATCGGCCAACCGGCCGTCTCGTCCAGAGCATCCCGCATCTTCGACGTGCCGGCTCCCGACAGCCCGAGGCAGAGCGGCAGGGCACCTGCGCGGTCGGCGAGCCCGTCGCGCACGATCTCGACGACCCGCTGCAGTTCGGCCTTGCCCAGTGTCATGCCTTCGCCCGAGGTCGCCGCCACGATCAGGCCGTCGACCGGTCCTTCCGCGTAGTGGCTCGCCAGCCGTCGCAGCGATGCCGCGTCAAGCTCGCCATCGCGGAACGGCGTGACGAGGGGCAGCCACAAGCCCTGCAACTGCGATCGAAGGTCAGTCATGGGTCCATCTCCTTGGACGTAAGCCGGAGACGGGACAATAAAAAACCCCTTCCAGACGGCGGGGTTTTGAGGATCGGTGTGAGCGAGAAGCCTATCGCGCGCGTCGATCGCCAGTCCCCGGCAGGGGACCTTTTTTCGACAGAGTCAGGGCGCACGAAATCGTGATCATGGGGAAATGATGATCGGCAGAGGCAAAATTGTCAACGCCGGAGCGCGAGGCGCACGCGCGCATGTTGCAGCCCTGCTGCAAAAAAAAAGCCGGGCTCGAACGAGCCCGGCTTAAGGTATTGGCCATGTAGAGGCCGACACAATCACCTTCCAAGAGGGATTACTGAGCGTTCGCGTCGCTGGAGGAGGGGGACAAATGCGCAACGCGAATGCTCAGTGTAAGGATATTATGATCCGCGTTGGCACCTTGCAGCAACCGCTCAAGTCGCATGTCAGTCATGCGACGAGCGGGGGTTTCTGTAGAACCCGACTGTATCGTTGTCATGGAATCAGAACGGGCTCTGCTCTTGGTCTTGACGCGTGTTGCGGATGCGAACCGGTACCCGCTTGGCTCGAAAACGCTTGGGTCCGATTACGACGGCCAGCGCTGCGCCTTGCTGACCACGAAGTCGCGGAACACCTGAACCCGCGCCACCGACTTCAACTCTTCGGGGTACACAAAATAGGTATCGAGCTGGATCGAATCCGACTCGCCGAACAGCTGCACCAAGCGGTTATTTTCCTCGACCAGATAGTCCGGCAATGCCGCGATGCCGAGGCCCTGCTGGCAAGCGCGCACCAGGCCGAGGATGTTATTGACCCTGAAATAGCTTTCGCGCGGCCCGGAACCGTTGCGGCCGGCCTCGACCAGCCAGTTGCGGTTCTGCAAGTGCGGCGCGACTTGGCCGTCGGCGAGCGTGATGATGCGATGCGCATCGAGCTCGTCGAGGGTGCGCGGGGTGCCGAAGCGCTTGATGTATTCCGGTGAGCAGTAGGCGTGGAAGCCCATCGCGAACAGCTTGCGCTGGATCAGGTCCGGCTGCGTCGGCTTGCGGGTGCGGATCGCCACGTCGGCCTCGCGCATCGAGAGATCAAGTTCCTCGTCGGTGACGATCAGCGAAATCCGGATCTCCGGATAAAGCGCGGTAAACTCGCCGAGCCGGGGAATCAGCCAGTTGATGCCGACGCCCGGGGTTGTGGTGATCTTCAGATCGCCGCTCGGACGCTCGCGGCTGTCGGTAAGCTTGGCGCGCGCCGCCTGCAGCTGCATGAACACGTCATGCGCGGTGCGAAACAGCAGGTCGCCTTGCTCGGTGAGAATGAGACCGCGCGCATGGCGATGGAAAAGCGACACCGAGAGTTCCTGCTCCAGCGCGCTGACCTGCCGCGATACGGCGGATTGCGACAGGCCGAGTTGTTCGCCGGCATGGGTGAAGCTGCCCGCTTCCGCGGCGGCGTGAAACACCTTCAGCTTGTCCCAGTCCATATCGGTAAATCCATCACGTGTTCGTCGAGGCATGATTATTCCGCCGCCGCGCGATCACTGGCGCGCAATGCGAGAAAACGTTCGGCCTCGAGCGCGGCCATGCAGCCAAGGCCGGCGGCAGTGACCGCCTGCCGCCAGGTTTCGTCGGCCACGTCGCCGGCGGCGAACACGCCCGGCACCGACGTCGCGGTAGAGTTCGGCGCCACTTCGACATATCCCGACGGTTTCAGCTTGATCTGGCCGAGGACCAGTTCGGTCGCCGGCGCATGCCCGATCGCGATGAAGACGCCATCGGCGGCGACCTCGGCCAGCGCGCCGGTCTTGACGTTCTTGAGCCTGACATGGGTGACCTTGTCCGGGTTCTCGGTGCCGCAGATCTCGTCGATAGCGCTGTCCCACACCACCGCAATCTTGGGGTGCTTGAACAGGCGGTCCTGCAGAATGCGCTCGGCGCGGAAGTGATCGCGGCGATGCACCACCGTCACCTGCGATGCGAAGTTGGTGAGGAACAGCGCTTCTTCGACGGCGGTGTTGCCGCCGCCGACCACCATGACGCGCTTGCCGCGATAGAAAAATCCATCGCAGGTCGCGCACGCCGAGACGCCGAACCCCTTGAATTTCTCTTCCGACGGGATGCCCAGCCAGCGCGCCTGCGCGCCGGTGGCGAGAATGACGGTCTCGGCGAGGTAGACGTCGCCGCTGTCGCAGGTCAGGCGGAACGGCCGCTGCCCCAGTTCGAGCCGGGTGACGAGGTCCGTGACCATCCTGGTGCCGACATGGGCGGCCTGCTTTTCCATCTGCTCCATCAGCCAGGGGCCCTGGATCACATCGGCGAAACCCGGATAGTTCTCCACATCGGTGGTGATGGTGAGCTGGCCGCCGGGCTGCATGCCCTGGATCAGGACGGGCTCGAGCATCGCTCGCGCGGCGTAGATCGCCGCAGTATAGCCGGCCGGGCCGGACCCGATGATGACGACCTTGGCATGGATGGGGGCAGGCATAGAGGCAGGTCCCTCTCTTAAGGGAATTGGCCAGCGATCGAGCGAAACGCGCCCGGACAGGCATCGCGGCGACGCTGAAAGTGTCAAATCCAAGATAGGATATCTGGCAAGCTATGCAAGAATTGCAATCCATATCCGCGAATTTTCCCCGCGAGGTGGAAAAATGGCGCACCGCACGCGCAATAAAATTGCGCAAAACCGGTGAGCTGCGCTAAGAGTGTTGCAGGTACTCATCGCCACAATCCCTCAGCCAGGACCTGGACCCGCGTGTCGAAGAATCTTGACGAGATCGACCTCAAAATCCTCGGCGAAATCCAGGCCGACGGCCGAATCACCAATGTCGAGCTGGCCAAGCGCGTCGGGATCTCGCCGCCGCCCTGCCTGCGCCGGGTCCGGGCGCTCGAGGAAGCCGGCTTTATCCAGGGCTATCGGGGATTGCTGGATCCACGCCGGCTCGGCTTCGACGTTACGGTGTTCGCGTCGGTGCACCTGTCCAGCCAGGCCGATGCCGATCTGCGCGCGTTCGAGAATTTCGTACGCGCCGAACCCCTCGTCCGGGAATGCTGGATGCTGTCGGGCGAGGTCGATTTCATCCTCAAATGCGTCGCGCCCGACATGGCGACGTTTCAGGATTTCGTCACGCACCTGACCGCGGCGCCGCATGTGCGCAATGTCCGGACCTCGCTGGTGCTGCACAACTCGAAATACGAGGCCGCGGTCCCGCTCGAATTGAAAGTGCCGGGGTAGGCCGCGCCATGCGTCGCCATCATTGCGACGCAACGAAGCGCCCCCTCTTGCTGCGAGATGAGTTTGCTTTGCGGAGCCTGTCATCGGTCGGCGCTTCGCGCCGACCCGGTGGTTCGCAAGGACCGATCAAAACGCCGTTACGTCTTTTTGCGCATCGTGGCGTCGAGGCTGTATGGCCCGCCGCCGGCAGTTGCCAGGTACAGACACGCAAAGCAGAACAGGATCGCCGCGGTGCCGCCATTGTTGAGCGGATGCCATACCGGCGCGCCGATGCCGGCCTTGAACATATGGCCGAGAAAATAAGCGAAAGCCATCAGGCCGGCAAGAATGAAGGCCGCGAGCCGAGTGAACAGGCCGACCAGCAGCAGCGCGCCGAGGACGAGTTCGAGCGAGCCGGCTGCCATGACAATCGTCGGCGGATTGGCGAAATAAGGCAGCACCGGGATCTTGAATATCTTGGCGACACCATACTGAAACAGAAGCAAGCCAGTGATGAAGCGAAACAGGCTCAGCGCTGCCGGCTGCCACTTCGCGAGCATCCTATCGAATTGGTCCATGTTGTCCCCCAAGTTAAATGTGCCCGCGAATCGTACCGTGTTGCGGCTTCTGGGGAAAGCATGCGCCGCCGAAATCCCCCGTCTATCGCGCGCAAGGCAGCATCGGAATAAATGCGGGCGGCGAAGTATTCCTGCGCCGCGCGGTCAGCCGCCGCCGGGGCACGCCTCGCGCAGTGTGCCGCCGACCGGCCCATGAAAAAGGCCGGGAAACATCCCGGCCGCTTTCATGCTGGTGGAAACTCGAACTCGAACCCGCGGCTGGCGCGATCAGCGCCACTCGACCTTGGTGATCTCGTAGGCCTTGGCGCCGCCGGGCGCCACGACCTCAACCGACGCGCCCTTCTTCTTGCCGATCAGCGCGCGCGCCAGCGGTGAGGTGATCGAGATGCGGCCCTTCTTGGCGTCGGCCTCCGGCTCGCCGACGATCTGCCAAACCGCTTTCTTGTCGGTATCTTCGTCGACCAGCGTGACGGTGGCGCCGAACTTGATGGTGTCGCCGGAGAGCTTCGAGATGTCGATGATGTCGGCGCGCGCGAGCTTGTCCTCGAGCTCGGCGATGCGGCCCTCATTGTGCGACTGCTCTTCCTTCGCGGCGTGATATTCCGCGTTCTCCGAAAGGTCGCCATGCGAGCGCGCCTCGGCGATATGCTCGATGATCCGCGGACGGTCCACCGACTGGCGCTGCTTCAACTCGACTTCGAGGGCGGCGTAGCCGCCCGCGGTCATCGGAACCTTTTCCATCATAGCTCTCGTCCTTCAACTTCATGCGGACCAATCCGCGGCACGCACGAGCGCCGAAACAGAACACCCTCATGGCTGGCGGGTTCCAGTCATGCCGGGTTCATTGCCGATCCACGCCGGGCGGGAGCGCCCGGTCTAAAGATCAGGTTTCGGAAAAGTAACTCTGCAGCGTGCGGACCTCAAGGTCCCCGCCCAGATAGGCGCGAATACCCTGCGCGGCCGCCACGGCACCGGAAAGAGTGGTGTAATATGGCACTTTATGCAAGAGGGCAGCGCGCCGCAGCGACCGGCTGTCGGCCAGTGCCTGTGGCCCTTCGGTGGTGTTGAAGACCAGCTGGATGTCGCCGTTCATGATGGCGTCGACGATATGCGGCCGTCCCTCCAGCACCTTGTTGACCTTTTCGGTCGGCACCCCGTTGTCGGTGAGGAAGCGCTGGGTGCCCGAGGTCGCCATCACCTTGAAGCCGAGCGAGAACAACAGCCGCACCGCGTCGAGGATCCTGACCTTGTCGATCTCGCGGACCGAGACGAACACCGTGCCCTTGCGCGGCACGCGGGTGCCGCCGCCGAGCTGGCTCTTGGCGAACGCCACCTCGAACGAGCGGTCGATGCCCATCACCTCGCCGGTCGATCGCATCTCCGGACCGAGCACGGTGTCGACGCCGGGGAAGCGGGCGAACGGGAAAACCGACTCCTTGACTCCGACATGATCGAGCCTGCGCTTCTGCAGATTGAAATCCGCGAGCTTCTCGCCGGCCATGATCCGCGCGGCGATCTTCGCCACCGGCATGCCCATCACCTTGGCGACAAACGGCACGGTGCGCGACGCCCGCGGATTGACCTCGAGCACGTAGATGTCGCCGTCCTTGATGGCGTATTGCACGTTCATCAGGCCGACCACGTCGAGGCCGAGCGCGAGCTCGCGGGTCTGGCGCTCCAGCTCGGTGATCATCTGGGCGTCGAGCGAATGCGGCGGCAGCGAGCAGGCGGAATCGCCGGAATGAATGCCGGCTTCCTCGATATGCTCCATGATGCCAACGATGAAGGTATCCTTGCCGTCGCACAGGCAGTCGACGTCGATTTCGATGGCGTCGGACAGGTAGCGGTCGAACAGCAGCGGATTGGTGCCGAGCACGGTATTGATCTGGCCGGTCTTGTCGTTCGGATAGCGCGCCTTGACGTCGCCGGGCACGAGCTCCGGCAGCGTGCCGAGCAGGTAGTCGCTGAGCTGGTTTTCCTCGCGGATGATCTGCATCGCGCGACCGCCGAGAACATAGGACGGGCGCACCACCAGCGGAAGACCGAGATCGGCCGCCACCAGCCGCGCCTGCTCGACCGAATAGGCGATGCCGTTTTTCGGCTGCTTCAGCCGGAGCTTGTCGAGCACCCGCTTGAACCGGTCACGGTCCTCGGCGAGGTCGATGGCGTCGGGCGAGGTGCCGAGGATCGGCACGTTGGCCGCTTCCAGCGCGCGGGCGAGTTTCAGCGGGGTCTGGCCGCCGAACTGCACGATGACGCCGTGCAGCGTGCCGTTCTTGCGTTCGGTCGCGATGATCTCCAGCACGTCCTCGGCGGTGAGCGGCTCGAAATACAGCCGGTCCGCGGTGTCGTAGTCGGTCGACACCGTTTCCGGGTTGCAGTTGATCATGATGGTTTCATAGCCGGCGTCGTGCAGCGCGAAGCAGGCATGGCAGCAGCAATAGTCGAATTCGATGCCCTGACCGATCCGGTTCGGTCCGCCGCCGAGAATGATGACCTTCCTGGCGTCGGTCGGCGCGCTCTCGTCGGCGAGCGCGCCCGCGAACGGCGATTCATAGGTCGAATACATATAGGCGGTCGGCGAGGCGAACTCGGCGGCGCAGGTATCGATGCGCTTGAACACCGGGCGAACCCCGAGCGCCTGACGCTGCGCCGTTACCTCGGCTTCGGTGGTCCGGGCAAGCACCGCCAGGCGCGCGTCCGAAAACCCCATCGCCTTAAGTGTCCGCATGCCGAACGCATGCGCGGGCAGGCCGCTCTGCTTGATCTTGCTTTCCATCTCGACGATGCCGCGCATTTCCGCCAGAAACCACGGGTCGATCTTGCAAGAGGTGAAGATCTCCTCGTTGCTCCAGCCGAGCCGCATCGCCTGGGCGACCTGCAACAGGCGGTCCGGCGTCGGCGTGCCCAACGCGGCGCGGATCGCGTTCTTGTCGTCGCTGCGGCCGAGGCCTTCGATCTCGATCTCGTCGAGCCCGGTCAGCCCGGTCTCGAGGCCGCGCAAGGCCTTTTGCAGGCTTTCCTGGAAGGTGCGGCCGATCGCCATCACCTCGCCGACCGACTTCATCGAGGTCGTCAGCGTGGTGGAGGCGCCGGGAAATTTCTCGAACGCGAAGCGCGGGATTTTGACGACGACGTAATCGATGGTGGGCTCGAAGGACGCCGGCGTGGCGCCGCCGGTGATGTCGTTGGCGATCTCGTCCAGCGTGTAGCCGACTGCGAGCTTGGCGGCGACTTTGGCGATCGGAAAGCCGGTCGCCTTGGAGGCCAGCGCCGAGGAGCGCGACACCCGTGGATTCATCTCGATCACGACCATGCGGCCGTCGGCCGGATTGACGCCGAACTGCACGTTGGAGCCGCCGGTTTCGACCCCGATCTCGCGCAGCACCGCCAGCGAGGCATCGCGCATGATCTGGTATTCCTTGTCGGTCAAGGTCAGCGCCGGCGCCACCGTGATGGAATCGCCGGTGTGCACGCCCATCGGATCGAGGTTCTCGATCGAGCAGATGATGATGCAATTGTCCTTTTTATCGCGCACCACCTCCATCTCGAACTCTTTCCAGCCGAGCACGGATTCCTCGATCAGGACCTCGTCGGTGGGGGAGGCGTCGATGCCGCGTTCGACGATTTCGATGAACTCGGCCTTGGTGTAGGCGATGCCGCCGCCGGTGCCGCCCATGGTGAAGGAGGGGCGGATGATGGCGGGCAGGCCGATCTCGTCGAGCGCACGCAGCGCGTCGGGCAGGTTCTTGGTCTGGATCGAGTGTGGCGTCTCCAGCCCGATCCGGGTCATGGCCTCGCGAAAACGGCCGCGGTCTTCCGCCTTGTCGATGGCGTCGGCGGTGGCGCCGATCATCTCGACGTCGAACTTGGCCAGCGTGCCCTGCTTGCGCAGGCTGAGCGCACAGTTCAGCGCGGTCTGCCCGCCCATGGTCGGCAACAATGCAAAACCGCCGGATAGGACGTAGCGCTCCTTTTCGATGATCTTGGCGACGATTTCAGGCGTGATCGGCTCGATATAGGTGGCGTCGGCCAGCTCCGGATCGGTCATGATGGTGGCCGGATTGGAATTGACCAGGACGATACGGTAGCCCTCGTCCTTCAGCGTCTTGACCGCCTGGGTGCCGGAATAGTCGAACTCGCAGGCCTGGCCGATCACGATGGGGCCGGCGCCGATAATCAGGATGGTGGAGATGTCGGTTCTTTTGGGCATCAAGTCTCGTGGGCTGGGAACCGGGCACAAAAAAAGGGCGCGCCCGTCGCGCGTCCCTCAAACCCGGCGCTTGGGATCAACCTCGCGCGCGGCTGGTCTTTAGACCAGATTCCGCACCCGCGAAAGGGTTTTGGGGGCCCCATCAACCGGCATTTTCCCCGCCTTCGCCCTCGGCGCTACGGCGAGGCAGGCCCGTCTCAGGTCCTGGCCTGCCCAGCCGAAGCTGCGCAGCAGCATAGGCTGGAGGCCCGGCCTGGATTCGAACCAGGATAAAGAGCGATGCACTGCTCTCGCGTCGACGCTTTCCGCCACCGGGCCGCGGCGATGATCGCCGATCACGCCGTGGTGATCCATGCTTGCCGCTTGTTAACCCTAACTGCCCGGCGCGAACGCGTGGCGTGCCACGAATGTCATCCGCCACGGGTTGTGTCCGATGTTGAAATGCGCGCGCGAGGCGATAAATCCGCTGGCGGCCAGTTTGGCCAGCATTTCGGACTCGCCATAGCGCTGCAGGCCCACTTTCGAGCGCAATTGCCGGTAGTCCGACAGCGCCGTCGCGACCAGCCCGATCAGGGCGTCCTTGAGGAAGCCGTGGGTGAAGGCGAAGCGCAACAGCGCCACCACGTCCCTGCCCATACCGACTTCGGGCCGCAGGACATCTCCCACCACCAGCCGCCCGCCCGGCTTCAGCAGCCGCTTGACGACCGCGAAGGCCTGGTCGAGTTCGGCGGGCGTCATGTATTGGGCGACCGAGTTCATGACCGCGAGATCGACCGACTTCTCCGTCATCGTCCTGAGATCATCGAGCGAGCGCACCCGGATCTTGGTGTTTGGGGCGAAACGCGAGATCAGCCGACCGCGGACGCCGGGCGCGGGCTCGGCGAGGTAGAGCTTGCCACAGGCGTCGGCGACCTTGGCCGCGGACAAGGCTTCGCCGCAGGCGTAATCCAGCACCACAGCGTCCGGCGAGGCAATGTAGCCGATGATGTCACGGGCGATGATCTGGAAATGCAAGTCGCGGTGCAGCTTGCTCGCATAAATCGTATGCGTGGAATCGTAATAGTCGATCCAGTCTTCCATCGCCTGTGTATCCGGCAAAACTGGGTTCCGGATGCGGAACCGACTCTATACATGCTGCGTTAGATGTTCCGGCGACCACTGTCCAACGTCAATTGACCGGTTCCTAACAGGAAGGTGCTACGTGAGCAAAGCCAAGGGCGACAACAAGGCCGACCACAGGTCCGACAAGGTCTCTCCCGACCTCGATACGCCGACCGATCTGCCGCAGGGGGGCGTGGACAAGATTTCGGCGGCGCTCAACGTCCTGCTGGCCGACGCCTTTGCGCTCTATATGAAATCCAAGAACTTCCATTGGCACGTCTCGGGCCGGCATTTCCGCGACTATCACCTGCTGCTCGACGAGCAGGCCGCTGCGATCTTTGCCACCACCGACGAGTTGGCCGAGCGCGTCCGCAAGATCGGCGGCGTCACGCTGCGCTCGATCGGGCAGGTCGCGAAATTGCAGACCGTCGACGACAACGACGAGCCGTATGTGCCGCCGCGCGAGATGCTGCGCGAATTGATGGAAGACAACAAGAAGATGGCGGCGGCGATGCGCAAGGCGCGCAAGCTGGCCGACGACTACGAGGATGTCGGCACCACCTCATTGCTGGAAAACTTCATCGACCAGACCGAGCGACGCACCTGGTTCCTGTTCGAAGCCAGCCGCCAGGAAGGCGGCAACGCGGAGTAGGCGGACCAGGTAGGGCGGGCAAAGCCAACGGTCGCGCGAATGCGCGGACCGTGGGCGTGCCCACCGTCTTGCTTCGCTGGATAATTCGCTAGATAAATGGTGGGCACGGCGTAAAGGACGCCTTTGCCCACCCTACAAGTTCTTCTTCCACAACCTCATCAGCGGCCCGTCGGCTCCACGCACCGGATCCGTTGGTGGCAGCTTCACTTGCGGAATCGTTTGCAGCGCCTTGGCATGATTTTCCGGCGTCGGCCGCGTGACATGCATTCGCGGCCCCGGCGGATAGGCGCCGACGACGCAAAAATCAGGGCTCGCCGACAGGCATTGATGCCCGGTGCCGGCAGGCAGGATGGCGACGTCGCCGGCCGAAATCTCGAACTCCGTGCCGCGGTCGCCGCCGAACCTCACCCGCGCATGGCCACACGACACGCCGAGCGCCTCGTGAACCGTCGCGTGGTAATGCAGGTAATCGTACACGCCGTTGCGCCACATCTCGCCCCAGCCATTGGCGCCAAACAACCCCTCGATGGTCTTTTCGGGATGCGCGTGGGCGACGTCGACCGCGCCCTTGTAAACCAGAAACGGCAACGGATTGTTCGGGACGAGGCCGTCGTCCTCGAAAACGAAGGCGAGCGGTTCGATGTCCTCTCTGACCACAGGCATGATCGTTCTCCCGCGTGACACAATATGCGGCGATCCAACCAATGTCAGCGGTTCACGTTCCCCGCGGTGGCGCGGTGAGCCGCGATGATTCCGCTAACTGCCGACCGGGGACGTGGCCGGAAGCCCGAACACAAGGCAGGTCGTGGTGGCATGCGCCAGCAGCCGCCCCCCGGCGTCGCTGATGCGCGCTTCGGCCGTCGCGGCGCGGCGGCCGACGCTCAGCGTGCGGCCTTCGGTGCGGACCGGGCCGGTGTCCTGGGTCATACCCCGGATGAAGGAGATCTTGAATTCGAGCGTGGTGTAGCCGGAGCCGGCCGGTAGCGCGGAGTGGACCGCGAGCCCCATCGCCGAATCCAGCAGGATCGCGGCGTAGCCGCCATGCACCGAGCCGATCGGATTGTAGTGCCGGAAGCCGGGGATGCTGTGGAACGCGACCACGCCGGGCTCGGCGGTGGAGTCGAACGGTTCCACGGTCTGCATGATGGGCGGCGCCGGCAATCGGCCTTCGAACATGGCGCGGACGAAATCGACGCCCGCCATCGACGCCATGACGTCCAGCGGCGTCACGCCATAGTCGACTTTGGGGGCAGGGTCCTCGGGCATGGGCATTCCAACGGATGTGATGATGATTATCATATGATGGATCGGGCTAACGTGCCAGCCGCTTCGTCGACTGGCAGAAGGTCGGCTGGCAACCGATCTGACGCTGTCATCGCCCGGCTTTGACCGGGCGACCCAGTACGCCGCGGCCTTTCGGTTTATCTCGAACGCCTCTGGAATACTGGATCAGCCGCTTTCGCGGGTGACGACAGCATTGGTTGTAATGACTGCTGCGACGAGCGCTATCAGCCCTTGTTCGCTCGCATCAGATCCGCGAACCGCTTGAACAGATAATGCGAGTCGCGCGGGCCGGGCGAGGCTTCCGGGTGATATTGCACCGAGAACACCGGCCTGCCGTCGAGCGAGATGCCGCAATTGGAGCCGTCGAACAGCGAGATGTGGGTTTGCGTCGCGCCCTTCGGCAGGGTGTCCTGATCCACGGCAAAGCCGTGGTTCATCGAGGTGATCTCCACCTTGCCGGTGGTTTCGTCCTTGACCGGATGATTGGCGCCGTGATGGCCCTGATGCATCTTCTTGGTCCTGGCGCCGACGGCCAGGCCGAGCATCTGGTGGCCGAGGCAAATGCCGAAGGTCGGGATGCCCGAAGCGATCACCTGCTGGATGACGGGCACGGCGTATTTGCCGGTTTCGGCGGGGTCGCCGGGGCCGTTGGACAGGAACACGCCGTCGGGCTTCATCGCCAGGATATCTTCGGCCGACGTGGTCGCCGGCACCACCGTGATGTGGCAGCCTTCACCGGCGAGCAGCCGCAGGATGTTGCGCTTGATGCCGTAGTCGATGGCGACGACGTTGAACTCGGGCGCGGTCTGCCGGCCGAACCCCTTTTCCCAGGCCCACGGCGTTTCATCCCAGGTGAAGCGCTGCGCAGACGTCACCATCGGCACCAGGTCCATGCCCTCGAGGCCGGGCCATTCGCGCGCTTCTTCCTTCAGGCCATGCAGGTCGAACCGGCCGTCTTTGGCATGCGCGATCACCGCGTTGGGCATGCCCTTGCCGCGGATCAGCGCCGTCAGGGCGCGGGTATCGATCCCGGACAGGCCGATAATGCCGCGTGCCTTCAGCCATTGGTCGAGATGTCTGGCGGAGCGGTAGTTGGAGGGATCGGTGATCGGCGCGCGCAAAATCACGCCGCGCGCGCCCGGCGTGGCCGCCATGTTCACCGTCTCGATGTCTTCGTCGTTGGTGCCGACATTGCCGACATGCGGAAAGGTGAAGGTGATCAGCTGTCCGGCATAGGAGGGATCGGTAAGGATCTCCTCATAGCCGGTCATCGCGGTGTTGAAGCAGACTTCGCCGACCGCCTGGCCTTCCGCGCCGAGGCCGGAGCCCTCCAGCACGGTGCCGTCGGCAAGCACGAGGAGCGCGGTCGGTTTGTGGTCCGGCCAGGCTGGGTTGTTTTCGGGGGATGTCATGAGCGCATTACATAGTCGCCGCATTCCCACGCGTCAAAGCCGGAAGCAGCCGATTCACATGCACTTTGCGCAAATTTGACAGGCGGAACGGGGATCTTACTCTGCGGTGCCCCGCCCAAGGCCGATTTGCCCGCTTTACCCCGAAAACCGCCCGATCCGGAGCCGCGCATGGACAATACGATGCCGATCCTGCGGGTGCCGGCGCGGCAACGCTTCCCTGCGCCAGTTGGTCGACGACATGGGCGACGACGTCGGGCGCGAGGCCTTCGTGCGCCAGCAGCCCGCGCTCATGAGCCGGCCGGACTCACGGCCGACGCTGGCGTGGATCAAGTGCCTGATGCTGGTGCCATCGAGCGACGAGGACGGCACCGTGCCGAATTCGCTGTCGAGCGAAATGGCCGGCGCGAAACTGATCATCATCCCCGATTGCGGCCACCTGACGCCGCTGGAACAGCCGAAGGCCACGGCCGCCGCGCTGGTCGAATGGCTGCGGATCTAGTTGTTTCATTGCCGCGAACCGCCTAGATGAGGAACTGAGCCTTGAGGGGCTTTCAAGGCCCGCGAGAGGAAATGATCATGCTGCGCGACGACATCAACAACGCGGTCAAGGACGCGATGCGGGCCCGGGACGAGCGTAGGCTTTCCACACTGCGCATGGTCAATTCGACCATCAAGAACGCCGACATCGCCGCGCGCGGCGAAGGCAAGCCGCCCCTCAGCGACGCCGACCTTCTCGGCGTGTTCCAGAAAATGATTAAACAGCGCCAGGAATCGGTCGAGCTCTACGACAAGGGTGGCCGTGCCGAACTGGCAGCCCAGGAGCGCGAGGAGATCGCGATCATCACGGCCTATCTGCCGAAGCAGATGTCGGACGACGACGTCAAGGCGGCGATATCAGCCGCCGTCGCCGAGACCGGCGCCGCCGGCATGAAGGACATGGGCAAGGTTATCGCGGTGCTGAAGGCGAAATACGCCGGGCAGATGGATTTCGGCAGGGCCAGCGGCCTGGTGAAGGTGGCGCTTTCGTCCTAACCTCGCCCCGCTTGCGGGGCGAGGTGAAAAGAAACCCAGAGCGGTTGCTGCTATGCTCACCGAAGCGTCCGATTACGAAACGCTCTACCGCGATTTTCGCTGGAACATTCCGGCGCGCTTCAATCTCGCCACCGCGTGCTGCGACCGCCATGCCGACGGCAGTGGCCGCCTCGCGCTGATCTATGTCGACGAGGACGGCGCGGCGTCCCGCACGTCGTTCGACGAGGTGGCCGAGTTCTCCCGTCGCTTCGCCAATGTGCTGAAGCAAGACGGCCTCGGTCGCGGCGACCGCGTCGCGGTGTTCCTGTCGCAGTCGCTGGAGTTGCCGATCGTGCATCTGGCGGCGTTTCGGTCCGGCCTGGTGTCGATCCCGCTGTTCGCGCTGTTCGGCGAGGACGCGCTGGAATTTCGCATTTCGAATTCCGGCGCCAAAGCCATCGTCATCAACGCGGCCGGATACGAGAAGCTGGCCAAAATCCGCGACCGCTTGCCGGACCTGGCGAGCGTCTATGTCATCGCCGATGCGGCGCCGGCCGGGACGAAAGCGTTCTGGCCACAGCTCAAGGCGGCGTCCGCCGATTTCGCCAGCGTCGATACCTCCGCCGACGACCCGGCCCTGATCATCTACACCTCGGGCACCACGGGAAATCCGAAGGGCGCGCTGCATGCGCACCGCGTGGTGCTCGGGCATCTGCCCAATGTCGAGATGTGTCACGATTTCCTGCCCAAGCCCGGCGACCTGATGTGGACGCCGGCCGACTGGGCCTGGATCGGCGGCCTGATCAACGCGCTGTTCGCGGCGTGGTATCACGCCGTGCCGATCGTCGGCCATCGCGCGCGAAAATTCGAGCCGCAGGCGGCGATGGCGATGATGGCCGATTGCGGCATCCGCAACGTGTTCCTGCCGCCGACCGCGCTGAAGCTGATGCGGCAGGCCGGCGTCTCGCATGACGGCGTCAGGCTGCGCAGCATCTTTACGGGCGGCGAATCGCTGGGCGGCGAGCTGCTGGACTGGGTGCGCGCCACCTTCGGCATTGACGCCCACGAGGTGTTCGGCCAGACCGAATGCAATCTGGTGATCGGCAGCAACTCGAAGCTGTTTCCGATCCGGCCGGGTTCGATGGGCAAGGCGACGCCGGGCTTCGACGTCCGCATCGTCAACGAACAGGGCGAGGAACTGCCGCGCGGCAGCCGCGGCATCATCGGCGTGCGCCAGCCCAATCCCTGCACCATGCTCGGATACTGGCGCAACCCGGAAGGCACCGCGAAGAAATACGCCGGCGATTTCCTGCTCACCGGCGATCTCGGCATCCAGGATGAGGACGGTTATTTCTGGTATGTCAGCCGCGAGGACGACGTCATCACGTCAGCGGGCTATCGCGTCGGGCCCTCGGAAATCGAGCACACGCTGATGAAGCACCCGGCGGTGGCGATGTCGGCGGTGGTCGGCGTTCCCGATCCGATCCGCACCGAATCGATCAAGGCCTGGATCGTGCTGCGGCCAGGGTTTTCGCCCGGTGACGCGCTGGCGCGCGAGATCCAGGATTTTGTGAAAGTGCAGCTCGCCGCGCACGAATATCCCCGCTTCGTGCAATTCACCGACACGTTGCCGATGACCGCGACCGGCAAGGTGCTGCGGCGGGAATTGCGGGCGTTGGGGTGATTTGACCCAGATCAATATGCTGGGAGCGGCGGCCTGCCTCAATGTCCGAAACCATCGGGAGGGGGAGTTGATGGCTTCGGTTTCCAGAAAAGTCGACCCCGTGGTGCGGCGCATTACGGCTACCGACATTGCCGAGGCTCTGGCGAAGGGGCTGCGCGATTTCCAGGCGGCGCCGCGCTACGGCCTCGCCTTCGGCGCGCTCTATGCCGCGGGCGGCATCGCGATCCTGTTGAGCCTGACCGCTTTCGGCATGGCCTATCTGGCCTATCCGCTCGCCGCGGGCTTTGCCCTGATCGGGCCGTTTGCGGCCGTCGGCCTCTATGAAGTGAGCCGGCGGCGTGAGGCTGGCCAGCCGATTACGATGTCCGGCATCTGGTCGACGGTGAGGTCGCGTGGCGAGATCGGCTGGATGGCCTTCGTGATCCTCTTCATCTTCGTGGTGTGGATGTATCAGGTGTGGCTTCTGATCGCGCTGCTGCTCTGGTTCAACGCCTCGTTCTCCAGCCTGCAGCAATTCATCACGACCGTGCTCACCACCAGTGAAGGGCTGCTGTTCCTCGCCATCGGCAACGCGGTGGGCGCCGCGTTGTCGCTGATCCTGTTCTCGCTGACGGTGGTGTCGTTTCCGCTCCTGCTCGATCGCGATGTCGACTTCGTCACCGCGATGATCACGAGCGTCCGCGCGGTGGTGGCGAGCCCGGTGCCGATGATCGGATGGGCTGCGGTCATTGTGGTGCTGCTGATCATCTCGGCGCTGCCGTACTTCCTCGGCCTGCTGGTGACGCTGCCGGTGCTCGGCCACGCCACCTGGCATCTCTACCGGCGCATCGTCGAGCCGGCGCCCGATTAGGACAGTCCTCGACGGCCCCGGTCAGCCCGCCTGCAGCACCGCACGCAGCATCAACGCCAGATCGTGCCGCCGGAACGGCTTGTTCAGGATCCGCGCATCGCGACGGTCAGCTGATGTGACCGGATGTTCGCTGTAGCCGGAGGTGAAGAGAACCTTGAGTCCGGGCCGCAACCGCGATGCTTCCTCGGCGAGCTGCGGCCCGAACAGGCCGCCGGGCATTACGACATCGGTAAACAGCAGGTCGATTGGCCCCGGCCGGCGCAGAATCTCCAGCGCCGCCGGCCCGTCGCGGGTCACGATGACGCGATAGCCGAGTTCCTTCAATTCGTTTTCGACATGCGAGCGCACCATGTCTTCATCCTCTACGACGAGAATAGTTTCGCTGCCCGCGGGCGTGGTGATCGGATCGATGAGCTTTGATTCGGTCACGTCAGGCGCATCGACACGGGGAAAGACAAGCTTGATGGCCGTGCCATGCCCCGGCTCGGAATTGATCTTCATCGAGCCACCGGATTGCTGGGCAAACCCGTACACCATGCTGAGGCCGAGGCCGGTGCCTTTGCCGACCTCCTTGGTAGTGAAGAATGGCTCGAAGGCGCGGGCGGCCACTTCCGGAGCCATGCCGCAGCCGGTATCGGTCACGGCAACCATGACATAGTCGCCGGGCCGGGCCTCGCCATTTGGCTCCGCATGGGCTTTGTCGAGCGCCGCATTGCGGACCTCGACCGTCAGCTTGCCGCCGTCGGGCATGGCGTCGCGCGCGTTGAGCGCCAGGTTGAGCAGCGCCGACGTCAATTGCCCGGGGTCGACGCTGGCCAGCCACAGCTTGCGATCGAGCAGGAATTCACACTCGATATGTTCGCCCAGGGTTCGTCGTAGCAATTGTTCCATGCCGAGAACCTGGCGGCCGATGTCGATGTCCTTCGGCATCAGGGGTTGCTTGCGCGAGAACGCGAGCAGGCTCCGGGTCAGCTCCGCGCCACGTTCGGCGGCCGCCACGATGCCTTCTGCGAACGTGCGCAGTTCCCTATGCGTCGCCAGCTTCTCGGCGATGTGTTCCGCATTGCCAAGGATGACGGTCAGGAGATTGTTGAAGTCGTGCGCCACGCCGCCGGTGAGTTGACCCATCGCCTCCATTTTCTGGGACTGGCGCAGTTTTTGGTTGAGATCGTCGATCGCGGCGCGCTGCCGCTCGAGCGATTCGGCGGTGCCATTGAGCAGCCTCATCAATCCGCCGAGCTCGCCGCGCGGATACGGCGGAGCAATCCGCGCACTCAAATCGCCAAGTCCGATTTTCGTCGCCATCGCGGCGAGACGTCCGACCTGGCGACCGACACCGACTTTCGCCAAAATCCATACGCCTGCGAGCAGCAGCAGCGAGGCCACTGCCAGAATCGCCACGTCCTCGTAAAGGCGGCGGTTGGCGGCGGCAACCAGGCTGTCCTTGGGGAGTCCGACCATGACATGAAGTCCGGCATCTCGAATCGAAGACGAACGTGCGACGGCCCACGCGTAAGTTTGGCCATCCGCATCGGTCGTTTCGCGGAAGTGCTCGCCGGCCGGTGCGGCGGCAAACTGGAACAACTCGGACCCCGCGATCGAGGCGCCCGCGGGCCCGGTCCGGTACTTTCCCGGATGGGCAACGAGAACCATACCCTTCTTGTCGACGAGCAGAACTTCGCCGGCGACGACGCCTTCGCTCATCAGGCGTTTGTAGTGATACTCCGCGAATTTCTGCAGGTTGAACGAGGCAAGCAGGATGAATTTCAGTTCCGCGGTTTCGGAGCGCACGGGGTATGCTATCTGCAACACCGATATTCCGGTCAGCCGGCCGAACGCCGGCTCCAGTGTGACAATCCCGTTTGCATTCAATGCCTGTTGGAAATATTCGCGAACAGGCTGCCGTCCGGATCGATGGTCAGTATCCCGGTGAACTGCGGATATTCCTCGCGCACGGCGGAAAGGAAAGCCGAACACGTCGCCTTGTTGCGGGTGTCGAGGTCGCGGGCGCGGGCCAAACCGTAGTGAAGCTGGGCTGTGCCCTGAATCTTCTCGTCCAGGTCGTTCGAAATATCATTTGCCGTTGCCGACAGATGGGCCAGCGCGATGTTGATCTCGCTGGCGCGATTCTGCACGAAGCGCAGTCCCACGAGGATCGCCGGTACCAGCATTGCCATGATCACAAGAATCAGCAGCCGGGTGCGCAGGGTCATCGGTCCGTCATTTCGTGCTCAATCAGCTGCTTTCGTGCGATCGCACAATGTGCGGAACGTATGCAGTCAGCCATCGAAGTCGATCAATGCCTTTGGGACGAGGCAGCACGATTCCGAGCGGACTTGTACGGGAATACCCCAAAGGAATCTACAGAGTTTACCGGTGCGTCCAGCGGTGGGAGAGAGGAGGCAGCAAACCACCAACCCCTCATCGTCCGTGCCTCGTGCGCAATTGCGCACGGGCCCATACTCCGTGTCGTTTCGTTCAAGTGATGCCGTGGGACGCCTTCGCTCAACCACCAACGGCTGTGGTTATGAGATCCTGCATTCGCAGGAACGACGAAAGATGGATGTCTACGGCACCGTGATCCCCAGCTTCTTCAGCGCGTCCAGCATCCGCTGCGGCGGCTTCATCGGGATGACCAGCGCCTCTCCGGTCTCCAGCAAGCTCTTCAGGCTGGAAAGGATCGCAGGCCAGCCCGCTCGGCCGCCCGAAAGGATATCGTCGCCGAGTTGCCGCTCGTGGGCCTCGGTCATGGTGAGGCGGACGACATCGCCGGCGCGTTCGATCTCATAGGTGACAGTCTCCCGGCCGAGATGTTCGATGAGGCCGTCCCAATTGACGTTGAACGTCGTCGTCAGCTTCCGTGGCGGATCGCACTCGATCACCTCGCCGCTGATGTGAACCGAGCCGTCGGGCGCGCGCAGGACGAACGCGCCGCCGACCCTGAGATCGATCTCAACGGCCAAACCGTGAAAGTACTTCCTGCTGAACTCCGCCGATATCAGCGCCTCCCAGACCTTTTCGGGGGTGGAGGCGATGTAGATCGTGTAGACGATCGCAGGCTTGAACTGTTCGATATTCATGATCGCTGAACCCCCGGTTTACGCATCACGCTTCTCCAGTTGCCGTTTCAACTCGCTGAGCGCGACGAGCCTGCCGCGCTCGAATTTCTTGATCCACCGATCGCCGATCTGATGGATCGGCACCGGATTGAGATAGTGCAGCTTCTCGCGGCCATGCCTGAGCGTGGTAACGAGGTTGGCAGCCTCGAGAATTGCAAGGTGTTTTGTGACGGCTTGCCGCGTCATGGCGAGGCCTTCGCAGAGATCGTTGAGCGTCTGCCCGTTCCTCGAGTGAAGCCGGTCCAGCAGCGACCGCCGCGAAGCATCGGCCAGTGCCTTGAAGACCTCATCCATAGCGGGCACGATAGGCAACCAAAGGGTTGCATGTCAAGACTGCCCCTCTGCCTTCTCCGCATGTGGGCGGGGAAGGGGATCGGCTTCTCTCGCGCGATCTGTTGGTGCATAGTGTGCTCGTCGTTTTCATCCGCGAGTTCCCCATGTCGCTTCAGGTCTATCTCGCCTTCGTTGCCGCCTGCATTGCGCTGGCGCTCCTGCCCGGTCCCATCGTCAGCCTGTTGATCGCCAATGGCCTGCGCCACGGCACCCGCGCCGCGCTGATCAACGTCGCCGGCGCGCAAGCAGGACTCGCGATCGTGATCGGCATCGTCGCGGTCGGATTGACGTCACTGATGTCGACCATGGGCTACTGGTTCGACTGGGTGCGGTTCGCCGGCGCAGCCTATCTGATCTGGATCGGCATCAAGTTGATCCGGTCGCCGGTCGAAGGCGTCGACGCCGATGCGCCGCCGCCCCCGCCGCGCGGCGGCTTCTTCCTGCAGGGGTTTCTGGTGCTGCTCAGCAATCCCAAGGTGCTGGTGTTCTTCGGCGCGTTCATCCCCCAGTTCATGGATATGAACGAGGACCATTTCCCGCAGGTGGCCCTGCTCGGCATCACCTTCATGGTGGTCGCCGCCATCACCGATGCGATCTACGCGCTGCTGGCCGGCCGCGCGCGGCTGTTTTTCTCGCCGCAGCGGACCCGGCTGGTGTCGCGCATCTCCGGCGGCTTCATGATCGGCGGCGGCATCTGGCTGGCGCTGACGCGGGCGAAGTAGACCTTGGCGATCACGGCTCGATCTTGCCTAGGCCGGTAGCAGCCGCTGCGTGCGCATCATGGTTTCGATCTCGCCAAAGATCCGCGCCAGCCGGTCCGCCCATTGCTGTTGCGCGGCGGGATCCGCGATCAGATCCTGACGAATCTCGATCCCGGTGTTCATCAGCCCGCGCGCTTCGCCGTGCACGGGAATGCCGTAATCGGTCGCGTCGCTCACCGCATAGGGCTCGTTGTCGCCGACCACGAGATCGGTTTCCGCGCGCAGCAATCTTAGTAGCAGCGGCGGCAGATGCGTATCGCGGTGATAGAGCGTGCCGATATGCCAGGGCCGCGCGACGCCGGCATAAAGCGGCGTAAAGCTGTGCAGCGCGACCAGCACGGTTGGCATGCCCTGGCGCAGGCGGGCGTCGATCGCCTCGGCGATGCGGCGATGATAGGGATCGAAGATCTGCTCGCGCCGCGCCTCGGCCGCGCCGCGGGCGAGGCCTTCATTGCCGGGGATGGTCGTCGCCTCTGACATCACGGGGATCGAGCTCGGCGCGTCGGGCGGCCGGTTGCAGTCGATCACCAGCCGCGAATAGCGCTGCGCGATCAGATGCGCGTCGAGGCGCCTCGACAGCGCCTCGGCAACGCCGGCAATGCCGACGTCCCAGGCGATGTGGCGGGTCAGTTCGGCGGCCGGCACGCCGAGGTCGCCGAGCGCGCGCGGGATCAGGCGGCCGTAATGATCCGCGGTCAGCAGGAACGGCGAGCGGCCATGCGCATTTTGTTCCAGAACCGGCGGAACTTCATCATTTGCGAGGAGTAGGGATGTGTCGCCTGCGCTGTCCAAAGTCATGGCTTGCCTGTTGCCTATCGAAGCAGCATACCGGGTTAGAAATGAGCACCGTTCGGTATAGATTAGATTGCACGAAATCACGATGATGACGTCGACGATGCCGCTCCTGACGATCCATCACAAGACCGAATATCGCTATGCCCATCCGGTGGCGTTCGGCGAACACCGAATCATGCTGCGTCCGCGCGACGGCCACGACTTGCGCATGCTGTCCGGCAAGCTCGAGATCGCGCCGCCGCCGATGTCGCTGCGCTGGATCCACGACGTGTTCGGCAACAGCGTCGCGATCGCGACCTTCGACGAGCGCTCGGAAATCCTGATCTTCACTTCCACCGCCACGGTCGAGCACAATCCCGCCGAGAAGTTCGCGCTGACCGCGGATGATCCGGCATATTTCTATCCGTTCCTCTACAACAACGATGAATTTCCCGACCTCGTGCAATACATCGCGCCGCAGTATGGCGATCCCGATGGCGAGCTGTCCGCCTGGGCGCGAAATTTTCTCGATGGCGAGGGGCCGACGCCGACCTTCAACATTCTCTCCGGCATCACCCACGGCATCCGCGAGCAATTCACCTACCGCAAGCGGCATGAGCAGGGCACCCAGCATCCGCTCGACACGCTGCAGACCAGGTCCGGCACCTGCCGCGACTATGCGCTGTTCATGATGGAAGCGCTGCGGCGGCTCGGCATCGCCGCGCGGTTCGTATCGGGTTACATCTTCATCCCGGGCGACCGCGCCCATGGCTATGTCGGCGGCGGCTCGACCCATGCCTGGGTGCAGGTCTATCTTCCGAGCGCCGGCTGGATCGAGTTCGATCCGACCAACGGCATCGTCGGCACCCGCGATCTCGTTCGCGTCGCGGTGGCGCGCGATCCGCGCCAGGCGATCCCGCTGCACGGCACCTATCTCGGCTCCGCCGATGCGTTCGTCGGCATGGAGGTCAGCATCAATGTCGTCTCCGTCACCGAAGACGAAAAGGCCTGATCATGGAAATCAAGGTAGGGTTCGAGATCGGTTACGCGGCGGCGCAGCCGACGCCGATGGTGATCATGCTCAGCATTCACCCCTCGCGCTTTCAGGATATCGTCGGCACCGAAAGCATCATCACCGAACCCAACGTGCCGATCGGATTCTACCGCGACAGTTTCGGCAATGTCTGCGGCCGGCTGGTGGCCCCCGCCGGCGGCGTCACTTTTCGCGGCTCTGCCCTGGTGCGCGATTCCGGCTTGCCCGATGTCGTGATGCCGACCGCGCAGCAGGTCCCGATCGAACAACTGCCGGACGAACTGCTGCTCTATCTGATGCCAAGCCGCTACTGCGAGACCGACAAGCTTACTGATATCGCCTGGTCGCTGTTCGGCAACACCCGGCCGGGCTGGGCGCGGGTCGCCGCGATCACCGAATTCGTCCACAACCACGTCACCTTCGGCTATCAGCACGCGCATCACATGAAGTCGGCGCACGACGTCTACGAGCAGGGCGCCGGCGTCTGCCGCGACTTCGCGCATCTGGCGCTGACCTTCTGCCGCTGCATGAACATCCCGGCGCGCTACTGCACCGGTTACATGGGCGACATCGGCATTCCGCCCGATCCGGCGCCGATGGATTTTTCCGGCTGGTTTCAGGTCTATCTGTCCGGCCAGTGGTACACCTTCGACGCGCGGCACAATCGCCCCCGGATCGGCCGCATCCTGATGGGCACCGGCCGCGACGCCGCCGACGTGGCGTTGACCACCAGTTTTGGCCGGATGGACCTGGTACAATTCGTCGTCATCAGCGACGAGGTGGTGACGGCTTGAGGCGCACGCGCGCTCTCTTCGCCGTCCACATATGACGGGTATACATCCTGCATGAACTCCGACCGTCTCTTCGTCTATGGCACGCTGATGCGCGGCTTCGACCATCCGATGGCGCAGCTGCTGTCGCGAGCCGCGGATTTCATCGGCGGGGCGCGCTGTCACGGCCGGCTTTATCTGATCAAGCATTATCCCGGTCTGGTGCGGTCGGACGATCCCGCCGAGATCGTGTTCGGCGAACTGTACCGGCTGCGCCAGCCGCAAGCGCTGCTGCGCGAGTTCGACATGTACGAGGCCTGCGGCGAGGGCTTTGCCGAGCCGACCGAATATCTCAGGCAGCTGCTGACGGTGACGCTTGAGGATGACGCCGCGAGCGAGGCCTGGACCTATATCTACAACTGGCCGGTCACGGGCCTGCCGCGGATCGCCTCGGGGCGGTTTCTGGAGACGTAGCTCCTTGGTGTCCCGGACGCCGTGCGGCGCTCTTGCGCTGCTCCGCAGAGCCGGGACCCACCGCTTTCGTTGAGGCAATCATGGGCCCCGGCTCAGCAGGGTGCGGCCAGTTTGGGCAATTGCCCTGTGAATAGCGGCTAGAATCCCAACAATTCTCGTATTTTACCCCGGCCACCCTATATCGGTGGTCGGTTGGCAATCGCCCGCAGGACTCAGCGACACGACTCAGCGAAAATCCGCTCATGCGCTTCACGCCCCAGTTCCTCGACGACCTGCGCGCCCGGCTTCCGGTTTCGGAAGTCGTCGGCCGGCGCGTGAAGTTGAAGCGGGCGGGGCGGGAGTGGAAGGGGCTGTCACCGTTCCAGCAGGAAAAATCGCCGTCCTTCACGGTCAACGACCAGAAGGGATTTTACCACGACTTCTCCTCCGGCAAGCACGGCGACATCATTTCGTTCCTGATGGAGACCGAAGGCGTCGGCTTCGCCGAAGCCGTCGAGCGGCTGGCCGCGATGGCCGGCGTGCCGCTGCCGGCGGTAACCCCCGATGCCGCGCGCCACGAGCAGCGCCGCAAGACGCTGCACGACGTGATGGAGCTGGCGGCGAAATTCTTCGCCGACACGCTGGCCTCGCGCGCTGGGGCCAAGGCCCGCGGCTATCTCGCCGACCGGGGAATTTCGCCGGCGGTGCAATTGCAGTTTCGCATCGGCTATGCGCCGGGCGAGCGTTTTGCGCTGAAAGAATATCTGGGCGGCCAGGGCATTGCGGTCGAGGACATGGTCGAAGCTGGTCTGCTGGTCTCGGGCGACGATATCCCGGTGCCGTGGGATCGCTTCCGCGACCGCGTGATGTTTCCGATCACCGACCTGCGCGGACGGGTGATCGCGTTCGGCGGCCGCGCGCTGGAAAAGGACGTCCCGGCGAAGTACATGAATTCGCCGGAAACCCCGCTGTTTCACAAGGGCGACAATCTCTACAACCTCGCCGCAGCACGTCTCGCCGCCCATAACGGCGCGGCCCTGGTGGTGGTGGAAGGCTATGTCGACGTCATCGCCATGGTCGGATCAGGTTTTCCCGCCAGCGTGGCGCCGCTCGGCACGGCCCTCACCGAAAGCCAGCTGGTGCTGCTGTGGAAGATGGCGGACGAGCCGATCCTGTGTTTCGACGGCGACAAGGCCGGGCAGAAGGCGGCGTGGCGCGCCGCCGATCTGGCGCTGCCGCTTCTGGCGCCCGGCAAGAGCCTGCGCTTTGCGCTGCTGCCGGAGGGACAGGACCCCGACGATCTCGCGCGCTCCGGCGGTCGTGGCGCGATCGAGGAAGTCATCGGCGCCGCGCGCGGGCTTGCCGATGTGATCTGGTCGCGCGAAATGGCGGGCGGCAGCTTTGCCACGCCGGAGCGCCGCGCCGCGCTCGAGGCGCGGATCAAGGAGCTCACCGCCGGCATCCGCGACGAGGTGGTGCGGCGCTATTATCGCCAGGATCTGGCCGAGCGGCTGCAGCGCACCTTTGCACCCGAAGGCGGACGCGGCGGCTTTGGCCGGGGCAATTTCCGCGGGCCTGGCGGTGGCGGCTTTGGCGGCGAATCAGGCCGCCGCGGTTTTGCCGCCCGCGCCACGTTCACGCCCGGTGCGGCGGGTCGAATCGAGCCGCGCGGCCGGGGCCAGGCCTCGGCCGGCAGCCAGACCATCAACCGCGGGCCCTATCAGGCGGCCAGCCCGCAACTGGCGCTGAGCCCGATCATGCGCGGCCAGCGCAGCGCGATTTCCCGCCGCGAAGCGTTGATTCTGCAGTCCCTGATCAACCACCCCTGGCTGCTGCACGACCATCTGGAGGAAGTGGCGGCGCTGGAACTGGCCCATCCCGAGGCCAACAAGATGCGCGCCGCCATCATCGCCGCCTTTGCGAGCGACCATCACCAGAGCCCGGAGCCGGCGGAGCAGGCCGAGAAAATGCGGGACGACCTCGCATCGCGCGGATTTTCCGAGGTTATTCAAAGAGTTGAGCGGGCGATTACGACCCAGGCGGTGTGGGGCGTGCAACTCGGCGCCGCCCGTGAGGACGTTCTTTCCACCTGGCGCCAACTGGTCTCCTTGCATCGCCAATGGCACTCCTTACTTAGGGAATTGAAGGATGCCGAGCAGGCCCTTGGCAACGAGGCCAGTGAGGCCAATCTGGCGTGGCTGCGCGATATCAAGACCCGGCTGGAGGAAGTCGACGGCACCGAGGCCCTGATCGAGGGTTTTGGCGATTCGTCCGGAAGGTCCCAGCGCAGTGTCTGACCAAAAAAATGCTGCGGACGGCAGCCGCCGGAACCGCGAAAAGACTCGCCAAATCCATGGTTTGGCGGCAGAAACAGGACGCACAGGGTTAATCGAAGCTTAATTGCCTGCGGGCTAGAAGCTTGACCCGTCGAGAGAATTTTCCAGGGGTGGCGACAGGTTTGCGCCGCCCTTTCCGCGTCGGAGCATGATCCGGAAAAAGCCTGCCCCGCACGTGATGCAGGGCGGGCACCGGTTTTCCGAAAGGATCATGCTCGAAAAGAGATGAGAGCCTGATGACGTTTCGAAGAAACGTCATCAGCGACACCCAATTCAGAGCGGGCAGCGGCAACGCCCCGGCATGAGCGCGTTCGGAGAGCAATGAATGGCCACCAAGGCAAAAACGCTGCAGGCAAAAGACAAGGAAAAAGACGACAAGGCAGCGGATGCCCCTGAGAAGGATTCCCCCGACGCGCCGTCGCCGTTGCTCGACCTGTCGGATGCCGCCGTCAAGAAGATGATCAAGCAGGCCAAGAAGCGCGGCTTCGTGACCTTCGATCAGCTCAACGAAGTATTGCCCTCCGACACCACCGCGCCGGAGCAGATCGAGGACATCATGTCGATGCTCTCCGACATGGGCATCAACGTCTCCGAGGCCGAGGATTCCGACAGCGACGAAGAGAAGCAGGAAGAGGCCGAGGACGAGACCGACAACGAACTGGTCGAGGTCACGCAGAAGGCCGTCACCGAGGTCAAGAAATCCGAGCCCGGCGAGCGCACCGACGATCCCGTCCGCATGTATCTGCGCGAGATGGGCACCGTCGAGCTGCTGTCGCGCGAAGGCGAAATCGCCATCGCCAAACGCATCGAGGCCGGCCGCGAGGCGATGATCGCGGGGCTCTGCGAAAGCCCGCTGACCTTCCAGGCCATCATCATCTGGCGCGACGAACTCAACGAGGGCAAGATCTTCCTTCGCGACATCATCGATCTGGAAGCGACCTACGCCGGTCCCGACGCCAAGAACAACATGAACCCGCTGCTGGCGGCGCCGGTCGGCCCCGACGGCCAGCCGGTCCCGGCCGGCGCCAACAATGGTGCTGCGATCGCCGCCAACGCGGCGCCTTCGCACATTGCCCCGCCGGCCGCGCCGCCGGCGCCGACCCCGTTCCGCGCCGCACCGGCCGCCGCGCCCGAAGGCGAGAAGGATCCGGCCGAGGCCGCCGCCGAAGGCGACATGGACGACGACGAGTTCGAAAACCAGATGTCGCTCGCCGCCATCGAGGCCGAGCTGAAGCCGAAGGTGGTCGAGACCTTCGACAAGATCGCCGACAACTACAAGAAGCTGCGCCGCCTGCAGGAGCAGGACATCTCCAACCAGCTGCAGAACGAGACGCTGTCGCCGGCGCAGGAGCGCAAATACAAGAAGCTGAAGGACGAAATCATCGTCGAGGTGAAGTCGCTGCGGCTCAACCAGGCCCGTATCGACTCGCTGGTGGAGCAGCTCTACGACATCAACAAGAAGCTGGTCTCGTTCGAGGGCCGCCTGTTGCGCCTCGGCGACAGCCACGGCGTCGCGCGCGAAGACTTTTTGCGCAACTACCAGGGCTCCGAGCTCGATCCGCGCTGGCTCAACCGTGTCTCGAAGCTGTCGGCCAAGGGCTGGAAGAATTTCGTCCATCACGAAAAGGACCGCATCAAGGAACTGCGCCACGAGATCCAGTCGCTGGCCGCGCTCACCGGGCTGGAGATCGGCGAATTCCGCAAGATCGTGCACGGCGTGCAGAAGGGCGAGCGCGAGGCACGCCAGGCCAAGAAGGAAATGGTCGAGGCCAATTTGCGTCTCGTGATCTCGATCGCCAAGAAATACACCAACCGCGGTTTGCAATTCCTCGATTTGATCCAGGAAGGCAACATCGGGTTGATGAAGGCGGTCGACAAGTTCGAGTACCGCCGCGGCTACAAGTTCTCGACCTATGCGACCTGGTGGATCCGGCAGGCGATCACGCGTTCGATCGCCGACCAGGCCCGCACCATCCGCATTCCCGTGCACATGATCGAGACCATCAACAAGATCGTGCGCACGAGCCGGCAGATGCTGAACGAGATCGGCCGCGAACCGACGCCCGAGGAGCTCGCCGAAAAGCTCGGCATGCCCCTGGAGAAAGTCCGCAAGGTTCTGAAGATCGCGAAAGAGCCGCTGTCGCTCGAGACGCCGGTGGGCGACGAGGAAGATTCGCATCTCGGCGATTTCATCGAGGACAAGAATGCGATCCTGCCGATCGACGCCGCGATCCAGTCCAATTTGCGCGAAACGACGACGCGGGTTTTGGCCTCGCTCACGCCGCGCGAAGAGCGCGTGCTGCGCATGCGCTTCGGTATCGGCATGAATACCGATCACACGCTGGAAGAAGTCGGGCAGCAGTTCTCGGTGACCAGAGAGCGTATCAGGCAGATTGAGGCGAAGGCGCTGAGGAAGCTAAAGCATCCGTCGAGGAGCAGGAAGCTCAGGTCGTTCCTGGACAACTGATTTCAAATCGTCATTGCCGGGCTTGACCCGGCAATCCATCGAAACAAAGCGGCGGGCGAAAACCTGCCGCTTTGTCTTTGGCTAAGCTAAGCGCTAGCTCTGTTTTAGCCGTATGACATCTTGGTCGCGCGGCTTGCGGGTGCCGCCACCCCATGTCTGCTGGATCGCGCCACTTTTGGCCAGATCGACGCAGAGGTCCTTCACGTTTGTAACCCGCAGCATGTACGTCTGAAGGATCATCTCCCAAAGCCCTGAAAAGGATATCGGGCCAAATTCATGCAGGATATCGAGAATCTCGTGCGAGGCCATTATCTTTTGTTCTGCAACGATTTCATCGATCGTAGTTTCTTGAACGTCTGCGTCTAGACCTGAAAAAAGGTCAGATGAACCAGACTTGCTTTCGCGCTTTCGTTCCTTGGCATCGGCCCTATCTCGCGCGTTAAGCTTCAATGTGTTGTATTCGGTTTCCCGAAATTCTTTCAGTCCAGCGCGCGACTTCGTTCCGTAGACAATGAAGAAATGGGGGCGGTCGGCAGTTGGCCGGTCTATTTTGGTCGACACCAAGAAATCAAAATTTCCGACATCTGCCAAATTGACGCGAAATAATTTTTCGACCGCGCGTCCTCGAGTGAGACGTGGATCAAGTCGCTTTTCCCAACCGGGGCCACCGAGAATGGGGTCGAGAGACGAGATTGTTTTCGCATCGTTCATGGACGCAGCACGATTCACAAAGTCGTACATGAAATTGATCAGTACCTCGCATTTAGGTCGATTAAGAATCGCTCCTATCTTATTGAGGGAGTAACCTGTCCAGCCTTTTGGGTCGATAAAGATAAGAGGAAAGGAATTGCCGATGAAAATTTGTATCTCGGATGTCGCGTCTTCAAAATCGCCGCAGTACGTCTTAATCTCAAAATCTTCTTCGGGCTTGTTAAAGGGCGCGATGGCCGTGGTTAGCTTGGTATACGCAAGTCGATCATTCTCCGAGAAAAAGCAGCGAATTTTCGGACGTCTTCCGGTTTGAAGTCTGATTTTTTGTTGGGCGTCTCTGAGTACGTTGATTGCAATCATGAAGGATGAATCGAGGAAATCTTCCGTCTTTGTTTCCCAGGGACCTGAAAATCCATCGACGTAGGTAATGTCGTAAAATCTGAGAACCTTGAACGCGAGCGCCTGAAGGTATCGTTTTAGGATGAAATGTTTTGCCTTGGTTTGCTCGCGACCGAAATAAGGATCGGTCACAACTATTCCTTTCTACTCTGCAGCCTCGAAATGCGCCTCTTGAGAAATTGTAGGATACTGATTCCATTCGCGGCCCCGAAGGAGACGGCCGCCTGACTTCGGTCTAACGCCGCCCCACTGCTTGAAGAAAAAAGCGACCTTAGCCGCTTTGCATTGATCTCTGATTTCAACCGCCCATTCTTCCGCCATGGGGCGTGAGTGCGGACCACTCTCGCCGCCAACGATGGCCCAATCGATTCCCTTGAGATCGATCCTGCCTACAGAACCTAGCAAAGGTTCAAAGGAAACAAATTTCACGGATGCCTGGGCGGCGTTGAGATGCTTTAGCCGGATAGTATTCTTTGCGTCTTCGATGGATACGCCCAACCAGATATGCGGAGGCGCTTTAGCGGCACCATATCGATTGCGAAGATAGCGGGCCATAAGCGAACTACGTTTCGTCAGAACCTGAAACGTGTGCCAATCAGCGGCTTCCATTGTGTCGAACACGGCATCGATAAATGTTCTTGGCACCTCTTTATGAAAAAGGTCACTCATAGAGTTGACGAAGATGCGCCGCGGTTGTCGCCAACCTAGCGGTTGCGTCAGACGCTCCGGTCGCAGTTGCAGGTCGAACCCGTTTTCAAATGGATGACCAGGGACTCCTCGAAATCTTTCAGAAAAGCGCTCGGCGTAGCAGAAGTCGCAGCCGCGCGTAATTTTGGTGCAACCCGTAATAGGATTCCACGTCGCGTCAGTCCATTCGATCTGGGTCGAGGACGCCATTGGATCACCATAGTACAAAACAAGAACAACTGGTACTGGAAATAATCTACTATAAATTACAATGCCTTACGTTAATGCCTCTGAACCGCCACACCCTCACCCCTCGAACTGCCACCCCGCCGCCACCCACCGATAACCCCCATCCGCAATCCTGATATTGCCGATCCCCGGGAACGGAAAATGAAATCCGAGAACCGGAATGCGGTCGGTGGCGGCGCGGTCGAACAGGCGCTTGCGGGCATGGGTGGCCGCTTCGGGGTCGAGGTCGGGGCCCGGCCGCCAAGGGTGATCGATGTTGAGCAGCGGGCTGTAGGCCGCGTCCGATGTGATCAGCAACTGCTCGCGGCCGGAGTGAACCAGGATCGCCGACATGCCGGGGGTGTGGCCGCCGGCGGCAATCGTGGTCACGCCCGGCAGCACCTCGCTGCCTGGCCTGAACAGCACCACTGACTTTGCGATCGGCGCCAGGCTTTGCTTGATGTTGGCGATGAAGGCCCGCCGAAAATCCTCCGGCATCGGAAGGCGCGACAGGTCCGGCTCGTTGCGGATGAAGAACGTCCAGTCGTCCTCGGGAATATGCACGGCCGCCCTGGGGAAGGCGACTCCGTCATCCGCGCCGCGCAGATTGCCGACATGATCAGGATGGGTGTGGGTGATCACGATGGCGTCGATTTCCTCGGGCCGCACGCCGATCGCGGCGAGATTGGCGAACAGCCGCCCGCCGTTCGGACCCAGCGTCTGCGCCGCGCCGGCCTCGATCAGGATCTTGCGACCGCCGCTCTCCAGCAGCAGCGTGTTCAGATTGAGCGTGAAGCGGTCGGTGGGAAGAAACGCATCGCCCAAGGCCTTGTTGAGATCGTCCGGCGGCGCGCTTGATGCATAGATGCGGGGATTTCCGCTCAACGTGCCGTCGCTGACCACGGTGCCCCTGATGTCGCCGATCCGGAAGCGGTAATGGCCTGCATTGGCGGTGCCTTCGAACTTCTGCGCCAACGCCGCCGGCGGTCGGACCAGCGGCGCCAGCGCGCCGGCCACGCCCGCCGCGATAAATCCACGGCGGCCGATACCCATACCTGATGCCATCGATGTCTCCAGCTGCTGCGCGGCACGCCATGCGCCGACGTATTCCGTCCGGTTCATCTAGTCACCTCTATCGCTATGCACAAATGTTATGGTAGAATTGAGGTTATGCATTCAGCGGAATTGGCCAAAGTCGATCTCAATCTGCTGGTGGTGCTGCATTCGCTGCTGGACACCCGCAGCGTCACCAGGACCGCGGAACGGCTCGGCAGCAGCCAGCCGGCGGTCAGCCGGTCGCTGGCGAAACTTCGGCATTTGTTTGGCGACAAACTGATGGTGAAGGGCGCCAGCGGCATGATGCCGACGCTGCGCGCCGAAGCCATGATCGGGCCGCTCGCGAGCCTGCTCGGCAACGTCGAGACTTTTCTGCTGAAGCCGAAATTCGATCCTTACCGAACGGATCGCGTATTCCGTATTGCGACCACCGACTATGGCGCGCTGGCCGTGTTGCCCAACATCGCGGCGCGGCTGGCGCGCGAGGCGCCCCATGCCGCGATCGAGATCGTCAGTTTCTCGCGCGATGTGTTTCGCACCCTTGCCGAGGGCCAGATCGATTGCGTGCTCTACAGCGATAATCCGGTGCCGGGTTCGTTTCGCATGCGGGAACTGTTCCGGGAATTCTTCGTCAGCATGGTCCGGCATGGACACCCGCTGCTTGACCAGATCCGCGGCGGCAAGGATGTGCTGCCGCTTAAGGTCTTCACGGCCTGGCCGCACATCCTGGTGAGCGTGTTCGGCGGACAGGGCGGCCCGATCGATACCGCGCTCGCCGAACGCGGGCTGAAGCGTCATGTCGCGCTTCAGGTGCCGTATTTTGCGACAGCGGCGGTGATTACGGCCGCGTCGGATCTTCTGGTGACCATGCCGTCGCGCGCGGCCCACCAACTCGCACCGAGACTGGGCCTCGTGATCCTGAAGGCGCCGCCGCTGGTCAAGCCCTATGGCTATCGCCTGCTGTGGCACGAACGCAGCCACGGCGATCCCGGCGCCGTCTGGCTGCGCCGCGTGGTGATCGAAGGTGTGCGGCCGGCACGGAGGCCGGGTTAGCGGACTCTCAGGCGTATGCGGCGCAACCGCTGCGTCATCAGCCGCGGCGGCCCGCGCGGCCCTTCATCGTCCGCCTCGCGCCGCCCCATCGCCATGATCGCGGTCCCCATCGCGGTCGAGCCGAACGTTACGACAAATCCAAACAGCAGCAGCCCGAGCGCCGTGCCGGGCGATGAATCGGCGAGGATCAGGTCGCGCAGCCCCGCGGGGTTGAGCGCCAGCAGGCCGCCGACGAACAGCGCCGCCACGGCCGTTCCCGCGGCGAGGTTGATCGCGAGCAGCCGGAACAGCGGCACGCGCAGGAAATTGAACCTGCGGAATGGCTGCGCTCGCTCGGGGCCTTCGTTGATCGTCATCGGCTTGCCTGCATTTCGTTTCCGAGCCCTTTTAACAGAACTCCGCGGCGGTTCGAAGGCGTGACATCCGCGCTCGCGGCGCCTCCCGGACCCGCCCTACGGCGCCACCAGTTCCACCCGCCGGTTCAGCGCGCGGCCGGCCTCGGTGGCGTTGGAGCCGACCGGTGCGAGCAGCCCGACCCCCGCGGTACGCAGCCGCGGCGCGCCGATGCGGTAGCTTTTCACCAGTTCGGCGGCGATCGCCTCGGCGCGCCGCCGCGACAGATCGAGGTTGTAGGCGAATGGCCCCTGGCTGTCGGTGTGGCCGACGATGAAGACGCTGAGCCCGACCTGGGAGGTCAGCAGTTTCGCGATCTGCTCGAGGGTGGGGCGGCTCTCGGGCTTCACCTCGGCCCGGTCGGTGTCGAAGTAGATGCCGTAGAGCGCGATGCGGCCGGTCTCGCGGAGGCCCTTATCCATCGCGGCGGCGTCCACCATCTTGTTCTCGATCGCGCTCAGTTCGGCGACCGTGAGTTGCGCGTAGATGTCGCGGTTGTTCTCGCTGACGATGACGCTGGCATAGGTTTCGCGCCCGCCCTCGGTCCTGCGCCCGGCATAGTAGCGATAGTTGAAGCCGTCCATCCACATCTGCGGAATCGGCAGCGCGTCGATCGCCTCGATGAACGGGATGCCGCCGCAGGCATCGGTGTCGCAGGCCAGCAGCTTCTCGAACCCGGCCTTTGTCAGCTGGGTCTCGAAATTGCGCGATACCTCCAGGATCGACGGGCCGGGATTGGTGCGATAGGCGATGCGGGTGATCTTGCCTTCCAGCCGCCGCGCATCGGCCGGCTGGCCGTCCTTGAACGCCGCCGCCTGCACCCGCGCGGCGTCGAAAGCTTTCACCTCAAAGCCCGATATCACGCTGCCGGCGAAGCGGCCGATGCCGGCGAAATCCCTCGATCCCGCCACGTCGCGGGTCTGCGCGGCAGCGCCAGCGGGCGCGAGAAAGCAGAGAGCGAGCAGGAGGAAAAGCGGCTTGGTGATGTTGTGCGCAAGCGCCATCGAATATCTCTCTCGTTCTAAGGAAAGATACGGACCCATACGCTGGATCCGAAACGCAGCCGCGGCGGACCCGTGCGGTCGGGAACCATGCACCCGCATCGTGCCGAACCGCCCGTTTGGCAGGACCATGAGCGGCACAAAAGTTGCGCGACGTTGCAATAGTGCCGGTGATTTGCCCGACGTGTCAAAATGTTTTCGCGGGCTAAAGCATCCATGCCGGCGACACCGCGTTACGTTGCATGGGGTTGTTTTCGATTTTTTGGTTGAGAGAGTTCGGCGGGCAAGCGCGGCCTGCCGAGCAGCGCCTTGTCAGGACCACAACCCGCCGCATTTTCATGCGCGTTATGGCCGGGCGAGAGCCATCGTGCGGCCCTCGGCGGCGAGACGATTGCGGGGGGAACCGCCCGCGACCGCCACGCGGATGGTGCGACAATGGGCTCTGGCGCGCAACGCCGAATTGCAGGATAAATGGCGGCGGAATAACGATGCAACAGCTTTGCTTCAACACCGCTCGCGCTTCCTCACCAAAACGGATTCATCGATGCTGATCCTCCGCCATGCGCTGGTTCTTTGCGGGTCTGCCCTTGTTGCCCTCGCATGCCTGAACGCGCCGGCCGATGCCGCCCAATGCGGCAGCACCGCCGCCGGTTTCGACGCCTGGAAGCAGCAATTCGCCGGCGAAGCGCGGGCCAAGGGCGTCAGCGCCTCGACCGTGTCGGCCCTGATGGCAACGAATTACGCGCAAGCGACCATCAATGCCGACCGTGGGCAACGCAGTTTTTCCCTGTCGCTCGAGCAGTTTCTCGCCAAGCGCGGCGGCCCGGCCATCGTCGCACGCGGACGCGCGCTGAAGCAGTCGCAGGCCGCGTTGTTTGCGTCCATTGAGCAGCGCACCGGCGTGCCGCCGGGTCCGCTGCTCGCCATCTGGGGAATGGAAACCGGGTTCGGCAGCCAGCGCGGCAATCAGAACATGCTCTCGTCGATCGCGACGCTGGCCTATGACTGCCGCCGCTCGGCCTTTTTCACCGAGCACCTTTACGCGGCGCTGCAGTTGATCGATCGCGGCGTGCTCTCGCCGGCCCAGCGCGGCTCGATGCATGGCGAAGTCGGCCAGACCCAGTTCATGCCCAAGGCCATCCTGGCCTACGGCACCGGCAATCTCGAGAACTCGGCCAACGCGCTGAACTCGACGGCGAATTTCCTGAAGGGGCACGGCTGGCGCGCCGGCGCAGGCTACCAGCCGGGTGAGCCCAACTTCGCTGTCATCCAGGCCTGGAATGCCGCGAGCGTCTATCAGAAGGCCATCGCGCTGATGGGCCGTCAGATCGACGGCGAGTGAGGGTATGCGGCGCGCCGGCCGGGCCATTGCATGCATCGGATTTGCCCATGGCGTCGCGGAACATATCTGCCGCGCGCCGCTTTGCCATGGCATGATCGACATGAGCGGCAACAAGGGATTCGCATGCGAAAGCTTGGTTTGACGGTTTTGTTCGGCGCCCTCATCGGCGCCACCCCCGCGCTTGCCGCCCGCTGCGGCGGCGACTTCAACACTTTCGTGGCGGCGATGTCGGCGGAGGCGCAGGCGGCGGGAGTTTCACCGGCAGTGATTTCGCAGGCATTGGGCGGCGTGACGCAGGATCCGGCGGTGCTGGCCTTCGACCGCCGCCAGCGCGGCACCTTCAACAAGACGTTCGAGCAGTATGTCTCGACCCGGGTCGGGCCCGGGCGCATCAACATGGGTCGGCAGATGCTGCAGCGTCATGCCGCGCTGCTGGCGCGGATCGAGAAGCGTTTCGGAGTGCCGCCGGAGATCATCGTCGCGATCTGGGGGCTGGAATCCGATTACGGCAAGGGCGACATCGGCAAGATGCCGGTGGTCCGCACGCTGGCCACCATGGCGCATGATTGCCGCCGCACCGAACTGTTCCAGGGCGAACTCCTGGCGGCGCTCAAGATCCTGCAGCGCGGCGATCTTCCGTTGCAGGATATGGTCGGCGCCTTCGCCGGCGAAATCGGCCAGACGCAGTTTCTGCCGTCGTCCTACATCAAGTACGGCGTCGATTTCGACGGCAGCGGCCAGGTCGATCTGCGACGCAGCATCCCGGACGTGCTGGCCTCCACCGCCAATTTGCTGCACGTCAGCGGCTTCAAGAACGGCGCGTCCTACAGCGAGGGCACGCCGAATTTCGAGGCGATGCGCGAGTGGAATCGGGCCACCATCTACCGCAAGACGATCGGGTATTTCGCCGACCAGTTGGCGGGGCGGTAGGCGCTCTCACCTCGGCAGCGCGTGTCAGCGCAAACACTTACTTCCCCGCCTTCGCCGCCATCTTCTCGATCTTGCGCGCCAGCACAGCCCAATAGGTGCTGGGCCGGAAACGCTGCAGCAGGTCCATGTAGCGGGCGTCGTTGCCGATCAGGATGCGGGGCGCGTCCTTTTCGATGCCCTCGATGATCCGCAGCGCGGCGGCGGCGGGCGTGGTTTTCGCCGCCGCGTCGAACCGCTCGATCGACTGCGCACGGCGGGCGTTGTCGGTCATGCCCGTGCCGGCGCGGGAATTGCGGGCGATGTTGGTGGCCACGCCGCCGGGATGCACCACTGAGAGGCGCACCCGGCTGCCCGCCATCTGCAACTCGTGCCGCAGGCTTTCCGAAAAGCCGCGCACCGCGAATTTCGCGGCCGCATAGGCGGTCTGGCCCGGCGGCGCGATGATGCCGAAGATCGAGGAGAGGTTGACGATATGCGCCGCCGGCTTTTGCGACAGATGCGGCAGGAAGGCGCGTGTGCCGTGAACCACGCCCCAGAAGTTGATGTTGACGAGCCATTCCATCTGCGCCTGGTCGACTTCGTCGAACGTGCCCATCAACGCCACGCCGGCATTGTTGACGACGATGTTGAGGCTGGGATGGGCCGCGATCGCCGCCTGCGCGAACGCGTCGATCTCCCGGCGCACGCCGATATCGACGGTATGCACCGTGACCTTGCGCTGGCAGGTCTTGGCGATCTCGGCGGCGAGCGTGGCCAATCCGGGCTCGTCGCGATCCGCCAGCGCGAGGTCACATCCGCGCGCGGCCAGCGCGAGCGCGAGCGCGCGGCCGATACCGCTGGCGGCGCCGGTGATGGCGGCGGCACTTCCGGGGATCGCAGTCATTTGAGGTCAGCTCCAGGCGGGGAGGCGTTTGTCCGGCAAATACTTATCTGGCCGGCAAGGTTTGGCAAAGCGGAGTGCCGCGCCCGAAGCCGGGCCATCGCAGGAATCAAAAAGGCGGGCACAGGGCCCGCCGTGTCGAAGAAAATGTCTTGCCTGGGATCGGGTGCCCGGGCGGAGCAGGGCTCCACCCGGGCTTGAAAAGTTACTTCTTGGCCTTCTTCTTTGACTTTGCCTTCTTCGCCTTTTTTGCCTTCTTCGCTTTCTTAGCCATAGCATCCTCATTGGGTTTAATGGGTGGAAACGCGACACGAGGCATGCTCGGGGAGGGCCTAGCCTCGCAACAGCCTCAACCGTCATCCGAGCAGATTCGCAGGCGACTGCCTCGCGCTGTCACGCCGCTGTCATCGCGTTATCCACAGCTGTTATGCGCTTTCTCACCCTTTTTCGTCGGGCGACGTCTGCCCCGCCGCTCCCTTCACGGTTAACGAGACGCCAACGCGGCGGCCAACTGCACCGACCCGGCCCAGCGGACGGCGTCGCCGCGCGGCTCGTGCAACTTCATGAATTCAACACCACGGCAGCGATTGTCGCGCCGTGGTGAGAGTCCGTTAAGCGACGTAGCTGCACGTTAGCGCCGGGGAGCACGGGGATCGTCATGAGCAGGTTGTTCAACAACGCGGGAGGCGGCGCCATGCGCGTTCTGGCTTCGCGATGCTGAGCGCACCGACGCTATGGACGGCGTTCGTCATCAATTTTCTCGCGCTGGGCCTGATCTGGGCCTACGTCACCCGCTGCTATCCGAAATTCGCGGCGGCGCCGTTCTGGACCGCTTCGGCATTTGCAGCGGCCCTCGGCGCGTCGCTGGCAAGCCTGCGCATCGTGGTGGATTCGCTGCTGCCGCTGCTGGCCGGCGGCACCGTGCTGATCTTTGCCTCCTGCCTCGCCGCGATGGGCGTCAGGCGGTTCTACGATCGGCCGGTCGGCTGGCGCCAGACCGCGCTGATCACCGGATTGGGCGCCGCGGGCATGACCTTCTTCGCTTTCGGCTATGACGGCCAGCCGATCCGGATGTTCATCTACTCGGTCGCCCAGGTGTTGCCGTTCGTGTTGACCCTGAAACTGTTGCTGGCGCGTGAGAACGGCCGGGTCAACGCCGGCGCCCGGCTCGCGGCGACCGTCGCCATTCTGATTATCGCCATCTATGCCATGCGCGTGCTGGGTAACCTGCTGCATATCGGCGGCGAGTTCTCCTTCATCCGTGACAGCGCGATCCATTCGGCTTCGATCCTGGTGCTGATGTTTCTGTCGATGTCGTGGAATTTCGGCTTCCTGCTGATGGCGATGGACCGGCTGCGCAACGAAGTCGCTGACCTCGCGCTGCTCGACGATCTCACCGGGGTCGGCAACCGGCGGCGTCTGCTGCAGCGCCTGACCGAGGAATGCGCGAGGTCGGAGCGCAGCGGCGTGACGTTCGCGCTGCTGGTGATCGACCTCGACGGTTTCAAGGCGATCAACGACACCCATGGCCATGCCGCGGGTGACGCCTGCCTGCAGCATTTTACCCTGATGGCGCAGACCCGGCTGCGGCCCGGCGACATGCTGGCGCGCACCGGGGGCGACGAGTTCTGCGTCGTGCTGCCGGGCTCGACGCTGCGCGAGGGGGCGATGATCGCGCGCCGGATCCTGGATGTCTGCCGCGAGGACGCCGAGGCCTGCGTCGGCAACGACATCCCGATCTCGCTTTCGATCGGCGTCGCGCAATGGACCCGCGAAATGGGCGGATTCCCGGACCGGGTGATCGCCGCCGCCGATCATGCGCTCTACGCCGCCAAGAGGGAGGGCAAGAACCGCCATGCCGTCTACGATCCCGCCCCGCCGCTGGCGCCACGGATCGAGCCGGCGGCGATGCCAGGCCTGCGCAAGCACGCGTGAGCGTGCTAGATTCAAGCCATGAACGTTCGCCTGACAGCGATGGCGTTGTGCGTCGGCTTGGGTGCTGCCCCGGCCGCCGCGCAAACGCCCGACCTCGCGGCGATAGCCCGTGCCTCGGGGACGCCGGATATTCCCGGCCTGAAGATGGTCTGGCTGGCGCCGTGGGGCGAGGTTTCAAAAGCCCACCCGTGGAAAAACATCATCGTGCACCAGACCGAGGGGCCGGCCGGCTCGGCACGCGGCGGCGCGCAGGCGCAATCGAAAAACCCGACGCGGCGCGGCGTCACGGTATGGGTCGAGACCGACGGCACGGTGTACTGGGCGGTGGCGGAGCATCTGGTTCCCACCCATGGCGACGGCGCCAACCGCAACGACAACAAGTATATCGACAACCGCCCGACCTTTCGCCAGGTGATCGGCCACAATTCGATCGGGGTTGAATTCGCCGGCAATTATCCCGACGTGGCGCGCGGCCCCACCGCCGCGCAGATCGAGGCGTGGCGGATCCTGATAAAGGTGCTGCGGGCGCGCTACGGCATCCCGCTAGACCGGGTCTATGCGCATAACTGGATCGACCACAAGGACGCGCGCTATTGTGAAGGCTGCGCGCTGGCGACGCTGGCGAGGGAGTGGGGGGAGTAGAGGTTCTCGAGCCTTCCCAGCGGTTGTACGGCTGTGCGCATCGCGGCTCCCGGCGCTGCCCATGCTGAGCTGCAACGAAAAAAAGCCGGCGTCGCCGCCGGCTTTCATCTCGTTCAATCCGCCAAACTCAGTGCGCGGCTTCCAGCGCAGCCTGTTCCTGCCGGGCGATGGTGCCCTTGACAGCCGACTGCACCTTCTCGAAGGCGCGAACTTCGATCTGCCGGACGCGTTCGCGCGACACGCCGAATTCGGCGGCGAGGTCTTCCAGCGTCATCGGATCCTCCGCCAGACGCCGCGCCTCGAAGATGCGGCGTTCCCTGGGGTTGAGCACTCCGATGGCGCCGTTCAGCGCCTGACGGCGATGATCGAACTCCTCGTGCTCGGCCATGATGGCTTCCTGGTTGGGCGAGTTGTCGACCAGCCAGTCCTGCCATTCGCCGGCCTCGCCGTCATCACGGATCGGCGCGTTGAGCGACGCATCGCCGCCAAGACGGCGGTTCATGTCGATCACGTCCTGGGCCGTGACGCCGAGGCGCTTGGCAATCAGCTTCACCTGGTCGGGGTGGAGATCACCCTCGTCCAGCGCAGAGATCTTGCTCTTCGCCTTGCGCAGGTTGAAGAACAGCTTCTTCTGGTTCGCGGTGGTGCCCATTTTCACGAGCGACCAGGAACGCAGGATGTACTCTTGGATGGAAGCCTTGATCCACCACATGGCATAGGTGGCGAGGCGAAAGCCTTTTTCGGGCTCGAACCGCTTCACCGCCTGCATCAGGCCGACATTGCCTTCCGAGACGACCTCGGAGATCGGCAAGCCATAGCCGCGATAGCCCATGGCGATCTTGGCCACGAGCCGGAGATGGCTGGTGACAAGGTGATGTGCCGCTTCCTGCTGGGGTTCCAGCATCGGAAACTTGCGGATCTCGGCGAGGTACCGCGATAAACCGGATTCTCCATTGAGAACCGGAAGAGTAGCTGTACGGGCCATTTGAGCGCCCTCCAGTGGTTCAGGCCCCCGATAGCGGCGGGCCAGGCAGACGGACGCTGTGTTAAAGCCGTCCAGGCTGCGATGTTCCGCGTTGGATATTCAACGCAGGTGCAACATACACTAAACCGGGCGAATTAGGGAAGGATTGCTGACGTCACGTCACCGTGTGGCTGGTATAACCTGCTGGCATAACACGTCTTTTTCCGGCGGCCTGCGTCATAGCGCCGCTCGCAGTGCATTTTGCAGAAGCAGCAAATCTGCCGGCAGGGGGCTTTCCCAATGCAAAATCTCCCCGGTCTTGGGATGTTCCAGCGCGAGGAGATATGCATGGAGCGCTTGCCGGCCGAGGGCCGCCAATGCCGATCGGCCTTGGGGGCCAAGGTGGCTGGCCTTGGTCTTGAAGTGCGGGCCATAGACGGCATCGCCCAGCAGGGGGTGGCCGATATGGGCCAGGTGCACCCGGATCTGGTGGGTGCGGCCGGTTTCGAGCTGGCAGGCCAGAAGGGCTGCGACCGGCTTGCCGTCGCGCCCTGCAAAAGATTCCCGGATCTCCCAGTGCGTGATGGCCTCGCGGCCACTGGCGCGCACCGCCATTTTCTCCCGGGCGTGGGGATGCCGGTCGATCGGCGCGTTGACGGTGCCGCGCAGGCGGCTCGGCACGCCCCAGACGAACGCCATATAGCCGCGCCGCATCGCGCCGGTGCGGCCGTGGTCGGCGAACTGCTCGGTCAGCGATTTATGCGCGCGGTCGTTCTTGGCCGCCACCATCAGGCCGGTGGTGTCTTTGTCGAGCCGGTGGACGATGCCCGGGCGTTTGACGCCGCCGATACCGGAGAGGCTGGCGCCGCAATGGGCGATCAGCGCGTTGACCAGGGTGCCGGTCTCGTGGCCGGCGGCCGGATGGACCACGAGGCCCCGGGGCTTGTCGAGGACGATGATGTCGTCGTCCTCATGGACGATGTCCAATGCGATATCCTCGCCGGCGGGCTCGGCGGCGACCGCCTCCGGCACGTCGATTGTGATCGTATCGCCGGGGGCGACATGATAAGCGGGGTCGCGGATGGGGACTGTTTTGAGGGTGACGGAGCCCGCCAGGATCAGCGCCTTCAGCCGCGAGCGCGACAGTTGCGGCAGCTTGACTGCGAGCACGCGGTCGAGCCGGACCGATCCCTCGTCGCCGGCAACGATGACCTCCAGCGATTGTCCGCTATTCGACGCCGAGCCTTGTTCCATGTTCCCTTGAAGAGCCCTGCATGACCGAAGAAGTTGCGCCGCCCGAACCGACCCCAGAGCAGGCCGCGCTGTTCGCCCGGGTGCGGCGGCTGATGCTGATCGCGGGGCTTACCACGGCGCTGGCCGTCGCCGCTGTCCTGATCGCCATCGGCTACCGGCTTTTCCGCGCCGAGGGAAGCGTCGTCGCCACCGACACCACCTCGATGCTGCCCAAAGGCGCCCGGATCGTCGCAACGGGCATCGCCGGCGACCGCCTGGTGGTGACGCTGGATGTGGGGGGCGTGACTGAAATCCGTACCTTCGATGCGAAGACCCTGAAACCGGCCGGCAGGCTGAAATTCGTTAGCGAGCCGTGATGCCAGCGCCTTGCAGCCGGCGGATTTCGGGGCTATTGGCTGAGCCAACGCTCCCTTCGTCTAGCGGTTAGGACGCGGCCCTCTCAAGGCTGAAACAGGGGTTCGATTCCCCTAGGGAGCGCCAATGATTTCAATAGGTTGAGTCTGGTCAGGAGGGTGTGTTTGACCGCCTTCTTCAATTTTTCTTCAAGTCACCCAAGCGATAAACAGCACTGAATTGTCCTCATCGGGTCGGCTAAAGGTGAAGTCTCGTTAGAGACTTCGCCAAAGGAGGAACAGTGGCTGACGAGTTGATGACTTTAGACGAAGCGCTTCTCGAACTTGAGAACCTCATCGCTACCCATGAACCGATCTGGACCGGTCATTGGAAGACTGAACTGTGCAGCGACCTTGGCTCGTTGCTGAAACCGCCGGACGAACCGAATGACGATGGGCTTCCCGAAAGGTATCCGCCCGAGGTCAGGGCTTGGCATGTCGGAGACAGCGCGGACGTTTGGCACAATTACCAAAAGGCGACCCTATTTCTTCGGCTGCAAATGGAGGAGGGGCGGCTGGCTACGTACGTCAGAGATCCCAACGACGGGCAGCTGTTGCCGCTGCTTCCTGAGGATTGGCTGCCGTGGGCGCCGAAAGATCGGCTGTCGGGCGATTTTCTCAAGACCGGCAATTACGGCGTGCGCGGGGCTGATGGCACCCGGTTTTATGCGCAGTTGCAATATGCGGTCGTGTATCGGGCCACGTTTGATGCGTGGGTCAAAGAACAGCTTCTGTATCCGCCAAACAGACCCAAGCAACGGGAAGCCGTAAAGAACGCCGTTTACGATCTTTGGGGCGGCTTTCCGCCAAGGTCGGTGGCCGCCAAGATTCGCGACCGTCGAATTCGTGATTGGCTTGCCAAAAACGGATATGAAGACGCGGACAAATACTCGACAGCCACGATCAAGCGCGCGCTGAGTGAGATCCGAGACGAGCAGTTGAAGTTCAAGTCGCCACGGTGAGCTCAGTTGAGCCCGCTCGGCCGTTGTAAGGGCGGCCTTCCAGGTGATGTAGTCCCGCGCAGTATCTCAGTCGGGACTACCACCATGAAGCTCGCTTATAGCATTCAAGAGACGTGCGGCCTTCTGAGTATTGGCCGCACAACTCTCTACGCACTTATCGGTCGGGGTGATCTGACCGTTCTCAAGATAGGCCGTCGCACGCTTATCTCCGCTAAATCCCTCGATGCCTTTATCGGAGCTGTCGAAGGCCAAGGACGCGGTCGATCTGATCGCAATAGTCCGGGGGACGTCGGTCATGAATGACGAGATCCTCGTACTGACAAAGCATGAGGCCGCTAAGCGTCATGTGCTTGGTCTCAAGGAGATGTCGCGCGTAGACACGTCGACTATGCTTCCGATTGCTGAGATCGCTATCGGCGAACGCCTCATACCTGTAGACCCTCGAGTTGTCGCTCAGCTCGTAACCTCCATACGACGCACAAGACAAGTGACGCCGGTTCTTGTTCGCCGAAGCTCGGTTGGATATGCGCTGATCGATGGCCTGAATAGAATCGCAGCTCTGAAGCAACTTGGTGAAATCGAGGTGCTCGCCACCGTTTTGGATCTGACATCGGATCAAGAAGCGAAAGCGTGTGAGGCAATCAGCAACAGCCACCGGCGGCAGAAGCTCGCCGCCCTAGATCGCGCTCTGACTGACGTCGCGTTCCTTCAATATGTAGAGGAAAAGGTGTCGCAACTTGCGACACCTCCCGGCGGCAGGCAGCCTAAGGAAAAGTTTCACAAAAAAGCAGCTCGAGAGCTTGGCGCATCGCCTGACCAGATTGCCAGATCATGCAAGATCGCGAAACTTGTCTCTTATGTGCAGGTCCATGTCCGCAAGCTGAATCTGGAAGACAATCAGAGCGTTTTGCTTGAGATCGCAGCGTCCGGTGACGACGTCCACAGCCAATTGCATACACTTGCAAGGATCATGAATCGAACCAAGACTGGCAGAAGCGCTTCCCAATCTCCCGAAGAAGATTCGCCAGGCACGTTTGTGAGAACAGGGGAAGGTGAAGAGTCGCCGTCATCGCAATCGGAATCGTCGGAACATCCGATTCCGGGAGGCTCTAACTCTACCGGTGTTGAGTCGCGACCTGTCGTTCCGAACAACGAAGCGACGGCTCAAAGACCTGTGCCTCCCCCGTCGCGCACTCAATCAGCGCCGCGGAGTGAACAGACCGCTTCGGGATACGAGGCCATTAAGCGGGAATGGGAGAAGACCGGGGGCGTCTTGAGTCTACTGCATGCAGCAACTCAGGAGGAGCAGAGGCGCTTCTTCGATGAGTGCGTGATGCCGATTTTTCTCCAGCTTGTGCCGGCGACTGCAATCAACGTGTCGGTGTGAGTGCCAAATGACACCGCAATGATATCATCGACTTGCTTTAGAACGCTCGTGGAGCACACTTTTGGCCGCGGGAAGGAAGTCATCACACGGACATCATGGCCCTGCCGTCATAGATTCGAGCTTCACCGGAGTTCGAAGACGGAACGTAGGCGAGGGTCAGATCAATTCAAAAACGGCTCCTTTGCAGCTGCGGCTCTGCGATCACGCTAGTTGATACCCCCCGTAAAGTAGCAGGGATCACGTGAGTTTCTGAAATGGCCAAATCGCGTCGTAAGCTTCCTTACTGGAGGCGCGCCACTCCCGCACAGTTCGATATCGCAAAACTTCGGCCCAAGTACCTCCCTCGTGGGCAGCGGTTTGAGACGCGGAACGATGCTCGCAAAGATAGCATTCGTAGCGAGACGCTTCTCGCGACACAACGTCAAGGCAGGCCGTACGGCGTCTACCTTCGAGAATGCCGGGAAGGTCACTATCATTGCGAAAGAACATACTGTCCCAGATGCGCGAGAGCATTTCGGCGTCACATCACTGGCGAACTCCTTCGCCTGCACGCCGAGTTCAAGACTAGGCCATCGGTCTTGGTGGTCTTGCTGGAAGCGGCCTCGCGCGGAAAATTGCAGGACCTTGAAATTGACCGATATCGCCATTCCTTACGGAAGCGGTTGGTTAGAGCTGGGCTGGTCCACGTTCCCGTCGTGGGTGGATTTGAGATGGTTTATCGGGCCCGTTCGAAGCAATGGGTGCTTCACATCAATCTCGTGATGTTCGGCGGCAACGAGAAGGCAATCACAAAGTTCGAGGAAGGGTTTCGCGATGATGGCCTTTATCGACCGGTCGAGCGAGCCCCCGTTAAAGACGCAGCGGAGCAGCTGTCGTACGTCTTAAAGTTCACGACGTACCACCGACCACATCAGCAACGCGGACCCACGAAGGCCAAAGCGGTGCCGCTTAACCTCTCCGAACACCTGGAACTTGTCCGTTGGATGGCGCGATATGAATTTTCCGATCATCTGTTCTTGTTCAACGCTAGGCGGCGTGGAGCATCGATTGAGTTTTCGAGCAAAGAGGCGCGAAAGGCATGAACCCAGCGGTAGCCCTTGTTGCCCTTAGCCTTGAAGATGGGCCGCTGAACTAGGGCGCGCGTCCCGGTGCACGCCAGAACACCTTCCTCAACCAGTTGCCTCTTTAGCCGGCCTGCAGCCTTGTCCGTGCCGATGACCGCCTTCAGCTGATCCGACGTCAAATAGAGCCAATCAATTCCCTTATGAGTGTGGCTATAGCCCGGCACGGAGCCGAATTTGTGGTCGCTGCTCGCAGGCTTTTTGCCATTTAGGGAGACAGAGTGCCGCCGGCTCTGAACGAGGTGATCAATCAATTGCTGGCGGAGAGTGGTGATTTTATCGGTCGTGCCCCGGGCTTGAAGTAAGCCATCAAGCTGACAGCTAAGGATTGCCCGCAAAAGATCCTTTCGGCCCCAGGTGAAGATGCCGTAATTGATGGCGAGGCACCCCGCCGCGTAGACGGTAGCAAACCGAGCGATCGCGCGCTCAAGGGGTTTGAGCCCTTTCGCCGCAGCCATTATTCGCGCGCGGTTAACGTAGTAATTCCGGCGCGCGGCCACGAATTTCTTTGCCGCGGACCTGCTGTTCTTGTCTTTGTAGAGCTTACTGATGAGGCTGTAGCCGGGCGTGCCGAACGCCGTGCGGCACCGAGACTTGATGGCGTCAGTGAGCGCCGCACCGTCAGCAAACCCATGGAGATCCTGGTAGATGCCAAAGGTGCCTTGGCCTGATGGGAGAACGACATCCACCAAGCGGCCGCGATGCTGTTCATCAATTAGGACGCCGCCCTGGTCCGCCAATTCATCGAGCGTGAGGTTCGAGGTGCTCAGAAAATAGAGACGCCAAGCCGCCCTTTCCGGTGCGTTGAGGCGACCCTTTTGCGTGTTCTCCGAAAGCCGAAACGCACCGCCAAGAACAGCCAGCGCGCGATCCTTATCGGTTCCTCCGGCGATGTTCGTTTCATCGAGGATCAACAAGGCATCGCTGTGAGCCTGCGCTGTCCGTTCCAGTTCGTTGCCGGTGGTGTTCCAGCTTTCGGCAAAGCCCTTTTCATTTCGCATCGAGTCGCGGTGGCAGCCCCAGATTGAGCCAGCAACCATTGCCGCAGCGGTTTTGCCGGCTTCAGCTTTGCCGGAAATTTGAAAGCCGCCAGTACGGGGCCCAGAGACGAACGGCAGGATCGGACCGGTGCAAGCGAGGCTGGCGGCAAACATAAGGCGGGAGTTACCGGTGCAAAGCTTGCCGATTCTATCTTGCCAGTTTTCCAATGCCCCCCGGCATCGATACTTTTGAAGCATGTGGGAATCGAGGGAACCAAGAGCGAGTTCAATCAGAAGGGGCGGATTGCCAATTATTTCATCTGGCCGAACGTAGAAATTCCGAAATGATCCCAAGCGAGTGACGACTGAAAAGTTCGGTGCGCCGATTTGCTCGTAGTTCTGCAGTATGTCCTGCAATCGGTTCTGCAGGTTTCGCGAAAACAGTTTGCAACCAGCATCACCGAGTTCACGATAGAGGCGTTCAGGCTTCAGAATATCCTCCATTGAATATGGTGGAAGGTCGCGGTCTGACCCCTTCACCTTTAGCTTTATGAAGCGACGACCCAGGTCATCGAAACCCTCACCGACTATTTCGATATTAGCTAAGGGATTATCGCTTTTACTATTCCAAGCCATCGTTGGCACTCCTCTGATTGTTCACACGCGTCCATTTACAAGACCGTGTGAAGCGCAGAGGGGGCGATGGTTGAGAGGCCGAGCGTGGCGCTGGATGTCAACGAGAAATGTCAGGTGAAGGCGAGGTTAGGTGCGCGAAGTGGGTAGTTACGGTCCCGAACCTGCCATTTTGACAAAGCGACTACAGAACACTGCAAATGCGTCGGATTATCCGCTTGCTAGAAAGAAAAGCCAAGCCGCTTCGAACGTAGCTCATGTGAACCGTGTGAATCTGTGAACAGCAGCCGCACCAGCTATTTTTCGAAATTCGGCCCTCTCGCAGGATTTCGACTTCTCTTCAAGAGAAGTGATCTCGGTCGTGAAATCACGTCGTAAGCGCTTTTCTGATCCATGGTTCTGAGCTTGCCCCATGTAGGCCCACCACAGCAACTGATCGATACCGCGGTGTGGATGTTCACTGGCGATGTGTGCTGGTCAATGTCTCGGATGCCCAGCCTTGAGTGGTGAAGCAAGCTTGTAAAGGATACGACCGAGACCAGTGTTTCGGGCAGAGCGATGCTCTGAACTTTGGAGATTTGCGATGGGTGAGAATTCGAAAATTGAGTGGTGCGATCATACATTCAATCCATGGATCGGCTGCCAAAAAGTCTCGCCGGGATGTGACCATTGTTACGCCGAGGCAATGATGGACCATCGATACAAAAAGGTGCAGTGGGGCGCGCACGGCGAGCGCAAACGAACGTCAGAACAAAATTGGAAAAAGCCTATCCAGTGGAATGCGCAAGCCCGCACGTTTCGAAAGGAAAATGGTCGTCGACCGCGGGTATTTTGCGCTTCGCTCGCCGATGTCTTTGACAATCAGGTTGATTCTTCGTGGCGCCAAGACTTGTTCGCCTTAATCCGCAAGTGCAGTAACTTAGATTGGCTGGTGGTTACGAAAAGACCAGAAAATATAGAAAAAATGCTGCCGTCGGATTGGCGCGGTGGGTATTCCAACGTTTGGCTCGGAACAACGGCAGAAGATCAAACACGGTTTGATTTCCGGTGGAAGCGGCTAAAGAAAGTACCAGCGGTTATTCGCTTCATTTCTTACGAGCCTGCTCTTGGGCCGGTGCGGTTGCCGTCCAACGGGTTTTGGCCGGATTGGCTGATATCTGGGGGAGAAAGCGGTGCGGGTGCCCGTACATTGCGGCCGCAATGGGTTCGCGATGTTATCGCCGATTGCCGCCGTTTTGGCGTTGCGCCATTTCATAAGCAGTGGGGATCTTATCACAACAACCCGCTTGTAGTGGAGAAAGGCATGACAGCACGGGACGCACGAGAAATCGATGCAGAAGGAAAAGGTGGCGGGTTGGTCGATGGCAAGCTCGTTCGTGAATTCCCGGATCAGGTCTAGTTCCGATCCGGGAAAGCTGACTGAAGTGACGAGAGTGAGCCTTGCCGCGACCGGCAGGGCTCTTTCATTCCGGTCATGTCGCGCTCAGTCGATGCGGTGGGCTCCGTGCAGGCGAGTGGCGACTATGGTCGCTGGCGCTGGATGTCCGAGTTTCGATCGCGCCGGGGCGCGCCTCCGTTCAAGGTTCAGTCGGCCGGCTAAACGCGCTCGTCCGGCCCGGCACCATTTGCCGGAACGTGTTCTTGGTATCGTTTATTTGGGGGAACATGCTGGACGCCGGCCAGGCCCATGGATGAGCGATGCGCTGGTCAGAAAAACAATCTTGTAAAGACTCCTTGTGACGATCAGCCGCGATGTCGCGGCCAACAAAGGAGATGGTCATGAAAGTGAAACTAGATGCGATAGTTGCTGAGATTGCCGGAGCCCTCGATTTCAATCTGTTGGAGCACGCTCCGAATTTCGCGACTTTGCCGCGATTTCACAGAATGCACTATATTATGGGTGCTCTAGTCCGATTCGATATCGCCAGAGGTGAAAAGCTAGGAGGACGCAAGGTTCTACGTTGGCGGCTGTCGCATCGTCTGAAGAACTGCATCGGCGTGAAGCCACGTGGAGTTCCTGATGAACTCGAAAGAATCGAAGCTCCGATAGCCATTTCGACACTTGCCGATGAATTTTCTGAGATTCTGCAAGCCAATGGTAAAGTGGTCGAGGAGGTGACCTCTTACGTTCTTCGTCTCTTTGCGATGTATGAGATGGGATTGTTTGAGTATCGTGGAAAAAAGAATGGCTTGTGTCAATTCGAAAGATCATCAAGCCGCATCCTGGTAGAGGATGAAGACGGAAATACTGCCGACTTTGTTGAAAGGTACTTAGCCTAAGAATCCACCGTGCGATCCTTACCGCGACGGCGGCCATGGAGGATGGAACGGAGCTCCGATTAGTGGGAGCTTTCGGGCTCCGCACTTTTCCATGGTTCGGTCAAGGCCATCGGATTAGTCATCCCAGTCACCCTCTCCGTGATTGCGTCGCGGGCGTCGCCGTCTGCGATGCCCCTGAGCGGCCAGCCGCGCGCAGCCGGCCAACCCGCCATTGGCGCGGACGAACTTTCGGAACCGGGACGGGGACACGTTTTCTGAATGGACGTACTCCAGTGCCCGGACCCAGCGGCTCTTTTGCTTGAAATCCGCGCTGGGGAGTGTCGCTTCGATCAAGACACGGATCGGGCTCATGCCCGTGCGCCGAGCGATGTTCATTTCGTCGGCGAGTGTGCGTGCCGACCGTTTCACAATGTTGCGGCGTTTCCAATCGATGTAAACTCGGTAGATAGCTTTCAGGAAATCGTAGATTTCGAACCGCCCAACGGGCTGTTTCAATCGCGCGGCTGCTTCGGTTGCAGGTTGGATCGTGGCCGCTGGATCAAAGGAAATGTGACGTTCGGCGCGTGGTGGAATTGCCTTGATATAGGGCATCGCAATTTCTCCGATTGTTTTTCAGGCGATCATCGAGAAATTAGGATTTCTTCTGAAGCGACAAATCGCAGGTTTTCGAGCCTTTCATGTGTTCGCGCGAGATCCTCTGCAGAAATCCATCTGACTGCCAAAAGTGTCACAACCGATTATCAGGATGCTCGACGCGTCCTTGAAGGGCGGTTGCTCAACATCAATGGCTGGCGTCGGACGCGTCGCATCTTGCGGCCCTCCGCTATTGCTGAGTTCGCTTCCGCGATTAGCGCTTTTATGTATGCTGATTGATTCAGCGCCGCAGCTTTTGCTCGGGTCCTTTCTTGCCGCGCGGCGATGCGCGCCGCTCTCAATATTCTGTTGTAGAGCCCGCGTTGGATCCGCGGCATGACTAGTCGACCTCGATACAGGCGTCCTTCCGGTAGCTCCATGCCAATAACGCACACAGTCGATGGCGGAAGGAGGAGCGTGCGACACTTTATGTCCAGAGCGGCGGAGACAACGTTGTCCTCTAACCTTGCGAACCGAGCGCCGCATGCTCTTCCGGCTGAATTAAGTCGCAACACATAGAGTTCATCAAATTGCGACCGTTTCACCTGGGTTTTGCTTCGCATTTTGTGCTCGTAGAAACATGAGAGAATTGTCGAGCGATAGGGGGTCCCGCCGTACATTTTTCCTTTGACGGCTTCGGCAGTGTCCAAGGGGTGCCTGAAGGCCATGTTAGACTGCCAACCGTCAATCGTGGGCTGGATGGTGAGCGTTGAAGCCGGGCTTTCGGTGACGAAAGCCCGGCCTCACAACAGCTATCACCGATTGAATGAGTAGGTTTTGGAACCTTGATCCGTCTCTACTGCGGCACGAATAATTTGGCATGAACCAGATATAGAAACCTTATCCCCTACATCCAGAGTTGAAGGAAACAGCGGCTTGCTGTTACCAAGGATAGCATCAAGCCGGTGGACGTTGCAGTCGGGCCGATCATTGATTGTGAGGCTGACAAGCTTGATCGGCTTTCTACCCACGTTGGTTATTTCCAAGACTTTGCCGTCACGTGCCGCGTCAAAGAGATCGCGTCTTCGCAGCTCTAGTTCGACAGGGTTATAACTCCCGATAATTCCTATTGCTAGGAATCCTGCGGCGACGATTCCAATCGTAATCTTTAGCCATCGCCACTTGCTCCTTGGTTTCGTGGTTGTGGTTGGTATTGGCGGTGGTGCAGCGAATTGTTCAGTCATTTTCGTCTCCTGATCTAGAGTATGTGTCGGCGTGCCCGACCCGCGATTGATGTCAAAATCTCACTAATCGGGCATATAGTCCCTAGAGACTATATGCCCGATGGTGCTCCATCCTGCAAATGCAGGATTGGCGTGTCATTGTTGGTAAGAACGTCCGGCGTATCCGGCAGCAGCGTCGAATGACCCAGGAAAAGCTGGCCTTCGAGGCGGAGCTTGACTTGACTTACATTGGTGGGATCGAGCGCGGACGGCGTAATCCCAGTCTTCTAGCGATGGCTAAAATCGCCCGGGCGCTTTCAGTGCCGCTCGCAAAACTCCTGAGCGACTAGTTGTCGAAGCTCAGTATTCTTCAGCCAACATCAAGGTGATCACCCGCTCGGTCACCGCGGGGTCGCCGGGATCAGGCGAGTGGAAGTTCATATCTTTGTCGTAATAATCAATTTTGAAAATTACGGGCGTTCCATCAAACTCAAAAGCCCCGAAGTCGTGTTCGCCGTGGGGATCGTTGGCGGTAGAGAAATCTTCGAAAATCGCAATGGTCTGGACCAGCCGTTGAACTGCTTCCGAACCGAGTGCGGCGACACCGGGCGTCATGACCGCCTTGCCACCTCGCAGTTGCCGTCGGAGTTGGTCGTTAAGCGTACGTATGCGGTCCGTATCCGTGATGGACATGGTTGAGTCTCCATATTGATGTGATTGTTTGTGTCAGAGCCGTGATGGGGCCCTTCAGGAGATGGCATAGTTCGAGGGCCCGGGCCGTAGTCCGGGCTTATGCTTCGAGCGGGGGCGGTCTTATGCGTCCGGTCCCGGATTGATCAAGGCAACCTGAGAGATGTGCCGCTGGAATCTCGGCTGCCGGGGGTAGTCACGAAATCGCAGCGTGAGGATCTCGAGGTCCTTGGCTTCCACGGTGGCCTCCCACCAGCCGTCAGTGGGGCTCTCGTGAATCAGAACGACGTGGCCAACGCCGACACCTTCCCAGCTTCGAGGCAGACCTGACGTAATCGGGGATACGGTACGAACCATTGTCTCGTCGGATTGCCCCTCTGGCGGTGCCGCCGGCTTGTGCGTTTTGCTCTCGTCGCCGGGGGTAGCTAATGCGGCTTGGAGCTTGTCGACCAGGTCCCTGCGAATGTTCGGGATGAACGCTTTGCCCGATGAGTAGAGTCTTCCGGGAGGTAGTTTCATCCCAATTTCGGTAAAGGCTGGCGACGCCGGATGAATACCAGTCAGTTTGAGATCGAGAGCGAAATTCAACGCTCGCTCATTGAACTCCGCAAATCGTGCACCCCGCGGCTTGCCCTTGTCGTCCAAGCCGAACACGAAGAACTTGTCGGGTGTCGCAGTCGTCTTCTTGTCTTGCTGTTTTCCCATGTTTTTCCCTCCTTAAAAACAGAAGGGGCCCGATGATAGGGCCCCTTGGTCTGCGGTTGCTGAGTTGCCGTGGCTAGGCCACGTTCGGTCGGGCGGTCTCCAAGTAATCATGGAAGTATCTCCTAGTCTAAAAAATCGCAAAGTCGAGAATTCGACTGTGCAGGCTAATTATATACCAATATATAGCCACCTCAAGCGAATAATAAACGATAAAATCGTCAATAATACAGCTATTTCAATGGCTTGCGGCCGCATTTCTGATAGATGTAGCAATAGTCAATTTGACACGGCTTTATGTCGTCAATTCGGTTGCCGTTGCACAGGTTCAGACCATCAGCCGCACAAAAGCGCCAGATTGCGTGCTGTACGAACCTTGGGAATGCCGACGGGAATTTTGCATTAAAGGCGCGGGCGTCAATACGGTTGGCGACGGTCCTGATGATCTCGGCGCAGCCACCGGGCAAGTAACAGGCCGCACCATAGTTATGCGAAGCGCCGCAGCTTTGGAGAATGCCGGTGCGGTGCAGGAAGTTGTGCACCAGGGTGTCAATTGCGATCATGGCTTTGCCCGTCTCGAACCAGACGGGCCGATGGTTACGTGCCCCGATCAGCAGGCCGGACAGCCCCATCGTCAGTATCTTGTCGGAAATGCCGTAGACGTTCCGGAGGGGACCGATGAGAGCCTCCTGTCGGGCCGCCTCTAGGTTGGCTCCAGACGGGCCTGCGGCGCCCTCCAGTTGGCTGTCTATCCAGCCGATGAGATCGCTGCCGGCAATATCCCGCACGAACAGGTAAAGGCTATATGCGGTCTGGTTTAACCGTCCATTGCGTAGGCGAGGGCGGGGTACGGGACAGCCTTCGATATGGTCAGGCTCCGAGCAGGTAGCGCTGCCCTTGTCGTACCGGCAGCCTTCATAGGCCCAATATCCACGGAGCTTCGGGCAGGTAGGCGTTGCCTCGAGGCTCGTCTCCATTTCAGCCCAGGACGCCTTACCGTGCTTGTCCATATATTCGTGGGCGACTCGGTCGGATATGCCCTGGAAGCTGAAGGTCGTGAGGAGCCAGTCGAAAAGCGCAGGCGAGCGACCAAGGGCAACGGCTTGATCCAACCCTGCCTCTCGAGCTTCTGTATCGAGGTCATCGAGAAACGACGTCGACCCTGCCACCGCGCATACAGTCCGAATTAGTGCTTCGGCTCGCGCGATCTGGTTGGAGGAATGGGCGGGCAGGTTATGGCGCGTTGCGGAGCGTTCGAGCCGCGACGGTGGGTGCTTGGCTGCTAGATCAGAGATACCAGCCTCCGTTGGGCGTCGCTGTCGCCGTCAATATAGCGCTGAGTTGTCTGAATGGATCGATGCCCCGCCAGCAACTGAACGTCGCGCAGTGATCCTCCGGCCTTATGTACGACGCGGGCGGCGCGGGTGATGAAGGTTCGGCGACCTGAGTGCGAGGAACAGCCATCGAAGCCGAGGGACTCGTAGGCCCGGCTGAACCAGACGACGATGCTCATCGGCGTCATGGCGCCGCCTCGTTCCGACCGGATAACCGGACCATGATCGCGGCAAACCTGACGGGCTTCGATTAGTGCCTCGCGAATGTCCTTGTGAAGGGGGATAGACCGCCCGCTGCCTTTTTTTGCAATCTTGTCTTGCAGCTCGAGCGTGCTGCTGACTTGGCCACTGGGGCCTAGGACCATGTCCCAGCTCAATTTGGCTATTTCTGCCGCCCGAAGGCCAGCCCTCACCGAGAGAAGAACGATAAGGCGGTTGCGAAGCGGATGCCGAGAACGCTCGGCGAAAAACAAGAGATCGTCGATGTGATCGGTCGATAGGGTCTTGGCCTGTTTGCCTGCCATGTTGCTCAACCTGATTGAGCCAAGATTTTAGAACATTCGAATCTCGCGGCATACGGAAATCTCGCATGCTGCAGACTGATAAGGTTTTCAGAATTTTCTTATCAGTCATGAAGCGGATGGTTCAATTCGTACGCCCTGGGCAAGCTCGATACCTGGTCGGACGCATAGGTCAAAATCAATCTTGTAAAGTAGTTCGCGACGACAAAGACCGTTGTGAATCTCAACCTCATCATAGATTGGAATGTCAAAATGAAATCGAAAAAGAAGCAGAAAAAGTTGCGTGGTCACTTTCTAGCTAGGCATGCGCTGTGGGCTGAAGTTAAGCATGCTTCGGAGTTGTTGCAACAATCGCATTTCAGGGCCTTTAGCTTGTACGAAGACATTTCCGCCCTTCAAGTTTCGATATCGGACGCTGTGGTCCACTTGGAAGAATTAGTTAAGGCCACTGACGAAGAGAATATGAATTTAGAACAGCAGAAAAAAATACGCGCGATGTTGGAGCGAATCCGGAAATATTATCGCCAAATGGATAGCGCCAGTGAACCTCTCTCGTTTATGCGAATCGCTGAAGATCTACTACGAGTGATGGATGAGCTAGCGCAAGAGCTTGATGTACCGTTGCGGGCGGTAAAAAAGTTGGTCCACTATTGTGAATCAGTGTAGTCGCTAGTGCGCGACGTTGGACATTCGTTGCTCACGTCGGCTATAAGTTGGCGAAGTTGGTATCAACCCAGGCTAAGCCGAGTTTCGGCTCGGCCTGCTTTTCGACCGTTCCTTCGATTGCTCGTGCCGATAACGGTTTCGCAGAAACCTTATCAGTCTCGAACTGGGCAGTTTTTGAGAGAAAGCTTATCAGTGCGTGTTGGGTGACTCGTGTCGGCAACATTTCTCAATCCTGTAAATAGATGTCGTGCAACAGGTGTTGCATCATGCCTGACGAAGATGTTTCTAGAAATAGGAGTGCGAAATGAAAAAGGATAACGGTGCCCGTGAACTTAAAGTTCGAAGTGGCTTTCTCATTGAAGTCAGAGCATGGAGAGTGCGATGAGAATCGAATTGGATGCCGTAATCAATGAATATGTACTAGAGACGCTCGAGGCCGTCCCTGAATCTGAAAAACCGCCGGTCGCTCGGGAGAGGGCAGTGACTGCCGTTCTTAAAGCTTTGATGGATTCTGAGTTGGTCCGGCACCGCTATAACTCGTTACGTAGGATCGATGAGTTTCGAGCGACGCAGCGTCTAAGAATGCAATGGGAGCGAGATTTTCCTGAACTCGAGGACATCGTTGACCCGCAGGAAACGATCATTGTGGAAATCGGCAAAAAATCTGACACCTTCTCTGATGGTCTCATGACCAGATGAGATCAAAAGCTCAGCGACAGAAATGGCCTCTGGGTGTGATGCCTGGACGCTGTTAATTGCCAAGATCATCCGCCTTTTCGCCGGTCTGTTTGTCGTATTCCTCCTGATGCTCTGGCGTAGCGGGCTTGGTCGTCAGCTTTGTCAGTCTTGAGGTTACGGACATGGGCGTTCCTCAAGGGCTTGGATGCCCGATGCCGGGAAGCTATCAGAAGTTGTGGAATGCGGTACAGCGGTACTGTCCAGCTCACCGATTGCATCGCACAGGAAGGTGCCGAAACAGGGAGGCGGTTGTCTCAGGTACTCCCGGCTTAAGCTTGTCGGGCGGAAGGGAGTCGGATCGGGACAAGACGAGGAAATGGCGCCAGGAGCAGCTTTGGCCGTTTGTCCTTGCCGCCCTCAAACCCCTCAATACGGTCGCGACGCCTACAATAATCCACCATCGGTTGCTCGGTTCTCCGCTACCATTATAACAGTGCGAACTGGTCCACGTGCAAGTGGTGATTCGGGGCAGTTTTCAGAGACGAATCTCTTACAGAAGAGGCTCATTTGAACGACAGGATGGCTTTGAGTCTTCTAGCTGAAGTGATGGGCTGGCCAGAAGACGATCAGGCCGTAGCAACTCACGAATATGCCTGGCTACGAATGATGTCCGCGGTGAAGTACGACGGATACTCGTACTTCCGGGCAGGCGTGCGCTTTCTCGAAAGTCTGGCCACTTGGCTCAAGCAATTCGCTCCGGAAGACCGATCCGCCGCATACGACTTCATCAAGCGGCGCCTTGTCTATATCTCGCTGCCCGAAATGCAATGCTTGGTCGAAACCTTCTTGCCCGAGGTCGTCACCCCTCATCTCCGACGAACGGTGGCACATCAGCTTGGCATCAAACCGTACGAAGTATGGGCTGAAAAAAGCGGCGCGGATGCGTTTAGGCGATGCTTGCGCAAGACCTTGTTCGTCGGGATGAGCGACGGGAGTCGCATCGATATGCTCCGACGGGCGAATTCAGGGCGAATCTCGACCGAACAGGTCGTGCCAATGATGAATGTTGACAAGGAGAAGTGGCTCGATCTCAGCAAAAATCTTCAGCAGGCGGAGGGGATGACGCCGTCCGAAAGATTCGATTGCGTCTACCTGATCGACGATTTTACCGCGTCAGGTACAACGTTCATTCGTAAGAACGTCGATGGCGAGTGGAAGGGAAAACTGAAGAAATTTAACGATTTGATCCGTGATGCGCGCGGCATTGTCGGCGATGGTTTCCCGATTGCTGATAACTATGAACTGCATATCCATCATTATATTTCGAGCGCCCAGGCGAAGCTGGCTCTGGTGGAGCGGCTTGAGATCGCCAAAGCGGAATGGAGTGAATGGACCTGTTCAGATTACAAGGTCACGGAGAGCTTGCTCCTGCCAGACTCGCTCCCTCTGGCGCAGCCCGTCGACGGGCCGATGCTCAACCTGGGTGACAAGTACTACGATCACGAGATATTCACTCGCGCGGAGAAGCACTGTCGCGAAGCTGGTCAGAGCGACATGAAGCTCGGATATGCCGACTGCGCTCTCCCAATCGTTCTCGAGCACAATACGCCGAACAACAGCGTCCCGTTATTGTGGGCAGAAACCACGGGGAATGGTGGCGCACATCCGATGCGGCCTCTTTTCTTTCGACGCGACAGACATGGGTCTCTGCAATGACCAATCCCTTTCTGAGACGCGCGACGGAGTACATTCGAGACGATTCCGCATTTCTTGCGATCGTCAGTCCGGAGCCGTTGATGACGTTCGTAGCCAAGCACAAGAAACGGTCGCTTCTTTTCGATCATCCGGTTCGGGTGATTGGAACCCCGGGAAGCGGCAAGACCATGATGGCAAGCTTGGTAGAATTTCGGCTTGTCGAGTCGATTCTTCGCGACCAGAGCAGCGAGAACAATCGGTCGCTTGCCTCCGTTCTGGCGAGCTGTGGCTTCACGGAGAACGAGCGCCCTAAAATCGCGGCAGTCAGAATTCCCATGGAATCGGAATATCGGGACTTCTGGGAGCTGCCCTACGAGCCGGCGGTCAAGACCAAGCTCGTCCTGGCCTTGATCCAGGCTCGGACGATCCTTGCGCTGGTTCGTAACCTGACGTCAAACCGCCGGCGCCGTCTAGGCGACATCAGGTTCATCCCGCGCGAGGGGGCAGGGGCACAGCTCGAACAGATCGGTGGATCTGACGCAGAAAACGTCGTGGCCCGCGCGCGCAGCGTGGAACGCGCCGTTTATTCCGTCGGAGCAAGCCTTCTTCCACCCTCTCTGGATAATATCGCCGAAGAAGCGCGCGAGCCCTACCAGCCCTTCGAGGCAATTCGAGAAATCGAGATCGATTGGGACGGTAAACCTTGTCGTCTGAAACCCCTGACGATACTCGATGACGTCCATACCCTGCATCCCGACCAGTTCGAGGCACTCTTCCGTTCCCTTGCACGTCGCGAGATACGTTTCGCGCGCTGGATGATGATGCGAATGGACGCGCTTTCGCCGAATGCGGTCTTCCGCTCCACCGACGCTGATGCGTTGCCCGGCCTGAAGGTGGAGCGCGACTACCTCGACATCTTCATGCAGACCGATGTCGTGCGGCTCGATGAGCGTCGCCAGTTCCGCAAGATGGCCGCCGACATGGCCGACCGATATCTCCGTCTCGTACAGCCGCTTCGCGACCGGAACTACAATCGGTTCCAGGATCTCCTTGGCGAGGAGTCGCCAAGGCTTTCGGCAAGCCAAGTGAGTGAATTGCGCGCACTTATCGATCGCGAACAGAGAAAGCTGCAGATCTCGCCCGACAGACGGCGGAAAATTCAGCAAGCCGTCGAACGCTACGTCAAGGGGGCGAAATCGCTCGATCTGGGCGAAGAAGTCCAACTCGTAATGACCCGAGTGCTCCTGCATCGGTACGCGGTCCGGACGTCCGGACAGACGGGGAATCTCTTTGCTGACGATCCAGAGCCGCGCCAGCCGTTGAAGGTCAAGAGCACCATCGCCGATGCCGCTCGCCTCATCCTCAATCAATTGTTCAATCGACCATTTCATTTCGGGCTGGACGATCTCTGCGATGCCAGCAATGAAAATGCCGAAGTCTTTCTCCAGTTGGCCGGCGCGCTCGTCGAGCGGATGGAGACCAAGGCGATCAGAAATCAGGATCCCGCGCTGACACCCGCGCAACAGCAGGGTGCGCTTCGCGACAAGTCGGGACAGATGATCGATTCCTGGGGTTTCCCTTTTGCCCGCAAGGTGCGTGCGCTCATCGAGCGGATCGTTGCCGATTGTCGCGAAGTATCTGCCGAGCCGAATGCTCCGCTGGGAGCCGGTGCGAACGCCGTCGCCGTTCTCGAAACCGAGATGAAGGATCTGCTCGCAAGCGACAGCGAACTCGCGCTCATTCTCAAGTTCGCGATCGCTTACGGCGCGATCGTCGCCATCCGCGACTACGGTCAAGGAGGCAAGATCTGGTGTCTCCTGGAGCTATCGGGTCCGGTCTGCCTCGCGAACGGTCTCACGCTCAATCGCGGAGGGTTCTTGGAGCGTCGAGTTTCGGATCTCAGTCTGGTCCAGGAAAAGGTCTAGAAGATCATGCGCCGGCACTGGGAGAATTGCGTCACCCATTTCGATGAAGGCGTGGATCAGTTCATCGATGACTTCTTTTCTCAAACTAGCCGTCGATGTGTTCTCGTCGCGGGCGCGGGGTTCGATCCGAGAGCCCAGAGGATTGCGCGTCAACTGTCCGCCGCGATGGGAGAGCGCGTCCACGGTCTCTTCATACGCGAGGACCGCGGCGATCCCGCCATCGCCCTTCAGAAGCTTGCCGACGAAAATGAAGCCCAGCTCAAAAGCATCATTGCCGATACGACAGTCGCTGATGTTCAGATATTCTCTGCAGATGACGGCGCGCCCATCGGCGGTCACGGCGTCCGGTCGGCTATCGAGGGTTACAAATGGCCCGACGGCATCACCGACATCGTGCTCGACATGAGCGCGCTATCGACAGGAGTTGGCTTTCCGCTGGCCAGGCTGCTGCTCGAATACGCCGAGGCGAGGCCCGCCATAAGCCTTCACTTGATGGTCGTCTCGAATCCGGAACTTGATGACCGGATCGTCGGAGAGCCTTCGGCGCAGGTGCAGTTTGTTCGAGGATACTCTGGCCCTTCCGGAAGCTACGACGCGCTTCCGGTTGCGCGGATCTGGCTGCCTCAGCTCGGGCGAGGGCGGGTGGAAACGCTGCGTAGGATAAGGAACACGCTCGACAGCGTATATAAAGTGTGCCCCGTTGTGCCCTTTCCCGCGCGAAATCCCAGGCGGGCAGACGAACTCCTTGCCGAATATCAATCGCAGCTCCTGAACGAATGGCAGGTCGACGCGAGGGACCTGATATACGTTTCAGAAAGAAATCCGCTCGATTGCTATCGGACGATCTCCACCCTCAAGAAGAGATATGATCTGACCGTAGAGGACGTCTTCTTTCCCCAGATCATTCTTTCACCTTTCGGAAGCAAGGTCACGGCGGTTGGGGCAATGATGGCCGCTCTGGAACATGACTTGTCGGTGCAGTACGTCGAGACACTGCGGTATGAGTTCGATTCCACGGGGGTGAAGGAATCTGCTCCTCCACCTGATCTGGCCGTTCACGTATGGCTTCACGGACCTGTTTATGGGAGCTATGATGTCGGATCCGAGAAGGTCGCCAACTAGACCTACGAACGCCTCCGGGTTTTGGCCTACCCGCTGTGGCAAGCCGGAAACAAGTCAGATGTCGATAATTTCGAAGACTCTCGACGCCGACAAGGCGCCGCCGTTGACCGTGACAACTCAATCACTGAGGATCGCAATCGACGAAGATGTGTCGGCTCGCTCATGACCGCTGTTTTCACATCGAAGCTGGACGGGCTGTCGCACACCGTCTCGGCGGCATGCGGCAATGAGTCAAGCCTCTTGGCCGAGGCCCTCGAACGCGCTGCCGAGTATCCCGTAGCCGCTGTCGGAAGCGGCGGCTCCGCTGTTGCCGCCGAGTTTTTGTCGTCTTGCCGGACGTGGCTGCTCCACTCCGCGACGGCGGTGACAACTCCTATGGCGTTCGCGCTCGATCCGGTGTTGCCGAAGTGGGGGGTCTGGCTCTTTACCGCGAGCGGTGAGAATGCGGACATCCGTGCAGCTTTCCAGACCGCGGTCAACGAACACGCTCGTCGCATCGACGTCGTCACCGCCCGGGGTAGAAACCTGGTCTCTGGCGCGGAAGATGCGAGACTGCACCTCGTCCCCGTCACTGATGAGAAGGACGGTTTTCTGGCAACTCACTCGCTCACTTCGACCGTTACTTCGTTGCTCCTGGCGAGCGATCAGGTCGCTGGATACGGCGTCGCCGAGAGAAGCGACCGCGTGAAGGCAAGATCGGAGGACCTACTGTCGCCGTCGGCCCGGGCTCGTACCATCGAGACGATCGCAAGTACCTGGGGCTCCGAGCGCGATACACTCCTTATCCTGCATGATCCCGCTCTGACCGCTGCGGCCGTTATGATTGAAACCAGTTGTTGGGAAGCCGGTCTCTGCAGGATACAGCGGACCGACTTCCGCAACTTCGCTCACGGGCGACATGTCTGGCTAGATAAGCATGGGGATCGCACCGTCGTGCTTTCGTTGACCTGCGATCGCAGCCGGCCCTTCTGGGAGTCTATCGAATCATGTATTCCCTCGACGGTAGGACGGATCAATCTTGGCTTCGGCGCACCGGGCCGGCACACTCTCTTTGATGCGGTTCTGAGTTCTTTCGGCGTCGTAGAAGGTTTGGGAGCGGCGGTGGGCATCGACCCCGGAAAGCCTGGCGTCGCCGATTTTGGACGAATTATCTTCGAAAGCCAGGATCTTCTTGCCGCGATCGAGGACGAAGATGCGGCCACGCGCCGCAAACGTCGGTCGGAGCAAAGGGCCGACGAGCCAAACAGAACGGCTGCGACTTGGAGCGCGCGCCGCGACGAATTCATCGAGCGTCTTGGAGCCGCGGAGTTCGGCGCCGTCATCTTAGACTACGACGGGACCATGGTCGCGACAGACAAGAGAGGCAAACCGCCCACGGGTCCCGTCATAGCCGGTGTCCAGAAACTCTTGGATGGTGGCGTCGCAATTGCGCTTGCGACCGGCCGAGGGGGATCGGTCGGCGAGGAATTACGAGAGTGCCTTTCGGCGGAGCATTGCGAGCGGGTGTTGGTTGGCTATTACAACGGAGCGTACGTCGCTCCGCTATCGGTCGACATCCGGAATACCGATCTGAAGCCGGATGCCGCGATATTGGAAGCATTCGATAGCATCCGGGCCGAAGGCGGGATGTTCCGGGATGGATGGCTTCCGAAGGAGAATCCCTTTCAGATCACGATCGCCATAGACAAGCTTGCGTCGTCGGCGGACGGGTGGCGCAGGCTGCACGAAATGGTGAGATCACGCTCGGAACTGAAAATGGTTCGCTCCGGTCACTCGATCGACGTATGTCCGGCCTGGGCGGCCAAGCCGCGTGTTTTGGATGCGGTCCGAGGCAAGATGGCAGAAGGCCATCTTCAAATGCTCGCGATCGGCGACAGCGGTGATCGACATGGCAACGACTACGACCTTCTTGGCGGAGACTTCGGATTGAGCGTGGATCGGGTGTGCGAACGCGAGATTTCCTGTTGGAATCTTCTGCCAGGCAACGTTTCGGGTCCTGATGGTCTGTTAAGGATACTCGGCGGCATGCGCCTGACGGGTGTTGGTCGCGCGCGATTGGACGTATCCGTGCTGCGGCGGTCCTGCTAGGATGTTCATGTTATGGTCCAAATGAGATCGCAAGACCCCACGCCTCAATCGGCACGTCCAGCCGTCGCAGGCACAGGTCTGACAGCCGTCGATCGGATCTATTCGGATGACTATGCCGCTCCGGCCGAAGCTCTCGGCGGATCCTGCGGGAACGTTCTCCTATCGCTGGCGATGTTGGGTCATCCTGTTTTCCCGGTCGTCAACCTTGGCGACGACGACTACGGTCGTTTCCTCCTCGACGAGTTCGAGAGGGCCGGGTGCGAGACGCGCTACGTCTCAAGAGCGCACACGGGAAGTTCTCCTGTCATCGTCGAAATCGTCGATACCGTGAATGGGAGCCACCGGTTCACTTCAACGTGTCCACAGACGCTCGTCCGCTTTCCGAAATGGCGCTCGATCGATCACGACCACGTTTGCCGGGCCGCAGACACGTTGAAATCCGTGTCGGTTTTCTACGCCGACCGCGTTTCGGAATCGATCGTGATCGCGATGGAAGAGGCCAAGCGAGCGGGTGCTCTCGTCTTCTTCGAGCCGGCATCCACTGATGATGAGATGTTCGCTAGAGCTGTGCGCTGCGCCACCGTGATCAAGCTCTCCGACGAGACTGCAGGGAAAAGCATCGCGGACCGCAACCTCGATCCAGAAGTCATAGTGATCAGAACCCACGGCGCGTTCGGATTGACGGTTTCGAACAGAAGCGTACATCGTCACTTTCCTTCCAGCTTCGCACCGCGGGTCATCGACACTTGCGGATCGGGCGACATGGTGACGACCGGCCTGCTGGATCTCGTTTTGAGGCGCTGGTATCGGGAAGGAAGCTGGACAGTTGACGATGTCTTCGACGGAGTTGAAGTCGGGCAGCGCCTGGCGGCACTCAATTGCGGTTTCACTGGTGCCCGCGGTCTTTTCCGGGCGGCCGGCGCTAACCACGTCCGTGAGATGCTCGATCGAGGTATCGACGAGGCGTCTACCTCCTACGTGAGCACGCTCGGAACCTGTAACCGCTGAAGCCTATTCAGCGGCCTGCATGGCGATCTTGCGTCGCCGCTTGTTGCTGCCCTGCGCAAGATGGTCGCGAACTTCCATTAAGAGAATCCCGAGCATATTCTTTCCGCCCTTGCCCGGCACTTCTCCCCAAAGCCTATTCACGGCGTTGTCGACGGTTGCAGTCTCGATCAGTACGGCATCCTTCGTGTCGAGGAGAATGGCTGCCAAATCGGGGTGTTCGGTAAACTTTGTCCTGAGCACGCCTCTCATGCGGTCGAACTTAACTCTAGACCAGTCCGGAGCAATATCCCACTGGTAGAGGCCGTGCGCCGCCATCGCGAGCAAAGCCGGCGAAGGTGCGGCCATGAGCCACTCGCGCACTTCTTCTTTGCGCGCTTTTCTAGCTTGGTAGGCATGCTCGGAGGTCGGGTAGACGCGTCCCTCGAACGTGATTGGCCGCCTGTAGAGATTGCTGAACACGCCATACGGCTTTTCGCTTGCACGATAAAAGCGGATTTCCTTCATCACCGACCCCCTTGTGAATATCTACTTTCTGCATTATTGCATAAAAGTGGCGCGCAGAAAAGATGAAATTAAAAGTATTCTTGGACGGCCCGTCAGCCCCGAGGAGGGAGCAGTCGAGGCGGTTGCTTGGGTGGAAAAGCTCAAAAACGAGCTTAATTTAGGCGATTCTGCGCTGGCCAGATTAGTCAGCGTGGACCAGTCGAGCGTTCATCGCGCCCTGAGCCGGAGGCCGCCAAGGCTCACCCCGACTTTGGTCAAGTTATGCAATTATGCAAAAAAACGCCTCGCGGTCGATAGTTCGCAGCAAATCGACAACGGAAAGGAGCAGCTCGCCAAAGCGGTTTCCGGCGTATGGGATGGATCACCAGAGGGACTGAACAAGCTGCTAACCTTCCTACGTGATCTCGGGGATCTCGTCTCTCGCGACTGAGGGAGCTCTTCTTCGGTCAATCGGCAGCTCATCCAGGAGTCGGGAGGTCGTTCCGCTTTCCGAAAATTGCGCCACCCTTGCTCTTCCGAGGATTTCACGAGAACTCTCCACCGAGTGCGGTTTGAGTTGCATTGACGAGTTCGAACCGCATCTCCAGAACCTTAAGAGTCCAATGGTTGGACGTCTTACCCTGACGTGCGCCGATCAATTTGGTTTGCAGCTCGCGATATGGAGCTTTGAATGGGACGCGACCTCGAGCCGGAACGCATCGGTCATATCGGGGAACAACAGTTCCAGCTCCTATGTGCGCAGGCCGATCTGATCTGCAACAAAACCACAGTCGATGTGATGGGTTGGGATTTTCTCGTCGAATTTCCGGTGGAGCACTTCGGGAATGGCGTAGCGCTAGATCAGCAGCAGGCCAAAGCGGTCCGTGTGCAATTGAAATCAACGGTCGGGCGAACGAACAGCCGAGTTCGGTTAAGCCTCTCCGCCGTAGATCGGCTCGCGAAGGATGCGCATCCCTCCGTCATCGTCGTCTTCCGAATAAGCCAAGAAGGCAAGTTCCAGTCTGGCTATCTGGTTCATCTCATTGGCGATGAGCTCGCTAAGGTGTTGAAGAGACTTCGCTTGGCTGAAGCCAACGAGGCGTATGACATCAACAAGGCAGACGTCAGCTACGATTACGAGAAGCTGGGAACGCGCTTCGAGCCTACCGCGGAGGGCTTACTAGAAGCGCTTACCTCCATCTGCCGGGTGGATTCAGCAGCTTACACCATCGAAAAGCAGAGGCAGCTCGCTGAGCTTGGCTATGAAAAGGGAAGATTTGAAGCCGAAGCCATCGCATTTATCGAAGGGCCGCAGCACTTAAACAATGTGCTGCTCGGACTAACTCCGCTGAAGCCTAAGGAGTTTCGCGTTTTCGATACGCGATTTGACATCCGGCTCCCATATCGAGGCACGCTATTCGATGATCTAAGCGAATTGGTTCTTACGCCCCCGAGTCTGGGTTCCTGCATCGTATCGATCCGAGGAGCAGGGTTCGGACAGGCCGCGCGGTTCGATGCCATGGTGTTCATCGGTCCGCCTATCGAAGCCGCCGATGGCCCGGAGCTGCTGATCCGGCATGCCGATTTCCTTATTCGGATCACACGCAGCGGCGCGAAGTTTGAGACTGAACGTGGTCTGGATGATGTTCAGCGCTCTCTAGAACACCATGCGGAGCTCGCGCGAGCGCTCTCGCTCATGGCACGGGGCCAGGCCGAGCTCACAATATCGGGCAATTCACGAATTCCATCCATCACGCTGCCGCTGGGCGATCTGCTCAGTGGCCCCTACGTCGAACAGCTTCCCGCGATCAGCAAATTTCTAGACGGCTGGCAAATGCTCTTGTCGAAGGCCGGTGTTGTTTCGAGCGGAAGTTTCAATTTTGACGAAATCTGGACGGCTGATGAAGCGCAGGTTGCGGTCGAAATGCTTCTCAGTCCCAAACCAGAAACCCGGTTGGAATTCCAAAGTTTTGATGGCGATTATGGAGCGCGCTCTCTTGAAGGTCTCGTTTTCCGCACATGCTCATTGGGCGGCACGAGCTTGACTTACAGTGCGAAGATAACTTTTGAACAATCGGACGATCCCGTCTGGCGATACCGCTCGGTGCAGTTTGAGGCGCTCGACGTTCGTCCGATGGTCGAAGATCTTGAGGAGTACGGCTTCGACCAAGGCGAAGCTCGAGGCATAACCTGGTTGCTCGATCCGCGGAGTTTGAAGTTGGATAGGCAAGCACAGACCAGTTGAATACAAGCTGAGGAACGCGCAGGCCGCCGTACCGAAATCTATCTGTTCGCCGAAACAGGGTTAGTCCCGACTGATGAAGTAGTACGCAAAATGGAGTCAGCTCGCCAGCTGATAAGGTTTGGAGCAAATGGAATCAGTTCGCAGACTGATAAGCTTTCGAGCAAATGCTTATCAGTCTGCGGCTGGATGGGATTCTAACAAAAACTAGTCGGTATTGATCGTAACTAAGTTTTATTACTTACGTTCGGACCGACTTAGCCAACAACGGTCATGTTCATCAACCGGTTGTTTTGGCCTAGATCGCAATAGAATGTGGCGCGGCCGGCTATGAGGAAAATCAGGGCGTCGTGTTGACGTCTCCGCATTTGCTCCACCCAAGTGTTTCGGTCGACGTTGGACGGCTTCGGATAATCTTCTGGATGAGTATGCCATTCTCCGACGAAATTGACCGTTCGACCGCTTGCTCTCCAGGCCGAGTCCGCCGCGCGCTGATGGCCAGGATCTCGGCGAACAAAGCTAAATCGGGTCCGTGAGTCTTCACGCATCGGCGTGGTGCACTGCAGAATCTCGACATGAGGACCGCGGTATGAGCCGAGCAATATGCCGCCGGCCTCTAGATCGGCTTCCGGAGGCTGGGTGAACCTTTGGATCTGCTCTGTGACCTCGTCAGTCAGCGTCACAAGCCGGGCGCCGGTAAGGAAGATCATCGGGCGGAATCGCCACACGCGGGGCAAGTGGCCAGCCGTTTCGGGTTGCGGTCATCAATTCGGTTGGCGCGATGGTGGTCAAGCGTTATCGATCGCCATCTGTGACCCTCGCCCTCATTAGCCCAATCCAGAGCCACGTCGCAGGCGAGGCTTGCAGCTGCGGCTGCTCTGGAGACCGGGAACGGAATGAAGTGAGCGTCGCCACACGCAAGATTCCGGCCGGTCTTGAGCTCAGTATCGCCTTTCAGGAGACGGAAACGAGGTATGCCGGCCAAATCTGTTTTGAGGCATTTCAAGCAGGCAAGATCTGCATCGCCCGCAATGAAGGCGACAGCGGCGGCACCGTTTCCTTCCAGCCACGAAAACAGCACCGGCGGAAAAGTCGGCCGCTTGCCGACGGCAAGCTCGTTGATGGCTATCGATAGCGCCTCATCCCCGGTTGCATCGATCACAAGGTCCTGACGGGACAGAACCTCCATGTTGGCCTGGATCGACCCGGCGATGCTTGCGATCTCCAGGTGGGGAAGTTGCTCCTTCAGAAAATCGGCACAGGCCTCCGCTTTGTTGCGGTCGAGATACGGAGCCCCGAGCAGGTGTCGACCGAGATTTGCGCCCTTGAGGGTGTCATTGTCGGCCAGGGTCAATTTGCCTCCGCCGGCGCCGGCACCGCTCTGACCGAGTTGCTGGGCCAAAAAACCGCCGATGGTACCGCAACCGATAAGTAGGATCCTCTTTCCGGCCAGACTGTTCATGTCACCTAAATTCCTCGAAAACACATATCCTTCGTCGACCGGCACCCCCACGTAGCCGGAAATCTCCACGGCGCCCTCGATATGCTGGAGGGTCTGGGCTAGTTGGGCGCGTCTGTTCGTCAGGAATTCCGGCGTCCTGTACGCCTTTCCGATTTCCGCCGACACGAAGAACCGCCCGTTCCGTGCCGACAGGCATATCCATTGTCCGTGCCCCTTGGATCGGGTGAACGCCTCCTCGAGTTTCCCCAGTGTCGCAGGGGCGACCTGCTGCAGCCAAGCGTTAAACTCGGCCAAATTCTTGGGTGGCCAAGATTGCTTCGGATCAAACGAGAGCACCGGTACGCAAAATACCGGACACAAATATCCCTCTGGATCGGGGTCCAGGCGATCATTTCGTTTGTGGAGCGACAGGAACTTGGACTTGCCGTTTGAGATCAGTATTTTCTGGCGCTCGGAATTTTTGTCGAATTGCAGGAACTGAATTTCCGCGTCGCCCTCAAAATCCTCCGGCAAATCGACCAACACGGTGCCGTCCGACCAATAGGCGCCAAACTCGCCGCCGAGGTCTTCGTCAAGACGGCGGTTGACGGCGTCCCTTATGACCTTGTCCGCACGCTCAAGGCATTGAATGATGGTCTCCGCGGGTTTGTAGCGGTCAAGGACGATCGCCTGTCCGTCCATATAGCAGAACGTGCCGTCGGATCGCAGCACATGCGGTATCTGGCCGGAAGATCCCGCTTCGGGATCGACAAGCTTGATGACCGGGGGCGTTACGAAATCGAGATCGTTGACTGAAACAACAACCGGTATCTTCAGGCCCGTTTCGTCAAGGACGCCTTTGTAGTGCAGTCCCGTCCACGAGTAGTCTCGCGCGAATTTGCGCTGCAAGAAAGCATCGTGTATGCCGCAAAGGGATTTTGTGCGCTTCTCAGGCACTTACCGATTTACCAACCTCGGGTGCGGCCGCAATTCTCACGGGATGAGAGCGCACTTCGGCGTGCGCCGCCTTGGTTACGTCGACGAGGTCGATGCGATCGGGGATCCGGTCTCCGAACAGGCCGTTAAGCTGCCGGACTGCCTCATTGGGGTCGAAGCATTTCTCGACGATCTCGGTCAGCGTCGCCTGGAGTTGGCCGGCCATCTGGACCGCCACGCGCCGATCATCATCGTCAAGCCGCGCGCAGATCTTCTCGTCCGGGTCGGTGGGACTGCAGACGGGACCAGCCAGCAATCGGGGAAGGCGCTCGGCTACGCTCAGCAGAGCCTTATCATCGCGGTCCGGGACGTTCGGCCGACCCAGATCTTCAAAAGCTTCCCACGCGCAAACCATCAGCAGGATTGACGATACTCCATCTAGGTGAGGTCGATTGTGGTCGCGCCATGCCTTCAGGTAACGGCAAACCCGGCGCAGCCGTTCGCCGTAAAGTTCGACCGCATCGACGAACCAATCATGAATCTTGCGCGGATCGGAGGCCTTCCAGCCTTCCTCGCGATGAGCCAGCAGAACGCAATCTGACGGTAGGGCGTCCCAACGATCGATGCTGTCCGCCCGCGCGTCCAATGCTCCATCGAATGTGCGCGCTTGCAGGGCTTTTTCCAGCAGCATGAATTGCGCGTCGGGAATGGCGTATAGGGGGACGTCAATGTGCGCATCGTTTGAAATGATCAGGCGGGCGCAAGTAGGTTTCCTGACGAATTTCCATCCCTCGGTCTTCGCAAGTTCCTGCAGCGCGCGGTCAACTACCGTGAAGAAGGCCGCTGCGGCCACCGACGGTTTGGCCCCCTGAACGAAAGTCATCGGAAGATAGGCGCCGTCATCGAGATCTTTTTGCTGAGGCGGCGTCCACGCCGGCTCGTTGATAGTCTTGTAGGCGTAGCTGCCCTGGGTGAAAAACCGCGGTTGCACCGTAACACCGAACTCGGCCTTGCTGGCTTTGGCGAATTCGGCTCTGAGGCAGCGGCGCACCTTTGCCCGGGCGGCCTTCAATTCGGAGTGGCCGTTATCGTCCAGTTGAAGGTTCTTCAGGAACGACGGTGCATCACCGTTGGAATGGAGCAGTTTGGCGACGTTTGCCATGGTTGTCCTCACCTCTTTGAGCGAGGGAGATTTGAGCGGGGGGCGGCCCCCAACTCGCACAACCGCGCGGTTAACAACTTCTACCTGAGTCGCTCAAAACTTGCAGAACATAAACCGAACATCCATATAGGAGCGGGGTTCCAGGTTCGCAACCCGAGCCAGCCCGGGAGAACCCAAGATAGGAATTATTCATGCCTTTTCAGATACTTGCCTTGAGCGGTGGCGGCTATCGGGGGTTGTTTACCAGCACGGTATTGGCTCGGCTCGAACAACAGGCGCAGCGCCCGATCGGCGATTGCTTTGACCTCATTGCGGGGACCTCGATCGGGGGTGTGATCGCGCTCGGTCTGGCTCTGGGCAAAAGCGCCGAGTCGATCAAGAAGATGTTCCTCGACCACGGCGAGGAGATCTTCACCCGGGGTGAGCCGCCGCGAGGTCGCGTGGCCAAATTAAGGGCGCGCTGGGCACAATGGCGGCAACCGAAATACGACGGCACCGTTCTGAGGGAAAAGATCGAGGCCGTCGTGGGGAAGGACACCAAGCTCGGCGATGCGCGGACCAGGTTGCTGATTCCTTCGGTCAATATGACGAAGGGCAGCGTCCAAATGTTCAAGACTGCCCACCACCAGAATTTTCTGAACGACCACAAACTCTCGGCGGTGGATGTCGCGATGGCGACTTCGGCAGCACCGCTGTATTTCCCGATGGCCAGGCTCGAAAACAGCAACTTTGTCGACGGTGGCATAGTCGCGAACGCGCCTGACATGTGTGCCGTGCACGAAGCGGTCAAATTCCTGGATCAGGACATCAAGGACATCAGCGTTCTCAGCATCGGCACCACGACGAGCAAGTTCTCGCTGCCGAGCTCCCTGGGCCGTAACTTCGGACAGAAGCTTTGGCTCGAGAACGGAAGGCTGGTTTCCACCATCCTGTCCTCGCAACAACAGCTTGTCGACTTCATGCTGAAGCATCAGTTGGCGGACCGCTACGTCCGATTTGACGAACAGCCTTCGCCCGAACAGATCTCCGATCTCGGCTTGGATCTTGCGACCGGCAACCGGCGGCAAACCCTGCTCGGGATGGCAGATGGTTGCTATCAAGCTCTTAGCAATAATCCGCGTGTCCTGGAAATGCTGAACCATCAGCCGCCAAAGCCGATTTTCTATCACTGAGATATTTCTCGGGGCCAGCATGCAACAAAACGTCGTTTTTTTCTCCGACGGCACCGGTCAGGCTGGTGGTTTCCGTTTCGATAAAAAGCGAAGCAATATCTAAAAGCTCTACCGGACGACGCGCTGTGGCCCTGATTCTTCAATCGACCCGCGCGAGCAGGTTGCGTTTTACGATCTGGTCTAGCCGCAAGCGAAACCATGTGACAGCGGTTTATCCAATGATCTGCTTCCCTGGTTCAAAAGCCACTCGCTGAGCCGTCGAACCGGCTAACAAGCGGAGTTTAGGTCTGACAGGTCTGTCGTTCTATCAAAAGGCAGGTTTCATGCCCTGCTGGGTCAGCTATGATAGGACGCGAAGTCTTCGCGTCGCCCGAGGAGTATCGATGCCGCATAGTTCATATGTGCAGTTGTCGCTGAGCTCACGTTCTCAGCCAAATGCCTCCGCCGGTTCGATCACATGCGGAAAGTTTCCGGATGAGACGTCGATTGGGCGGTTGCGAGATGTACTTCGCGACGTGATAACCCGCACGTGACCGGCCGCTACCATCCGCGCAATCGCCTGGTGAGCGCGGGTAGGGATTTTCCTGCCGGCCGCGATATCGTCAGCATTGGGCTCGATATAACTGTGCAGCACCGATCGCCGTTCGTCTGGCGTGCTTGCTAGTTCGTCGAGCAGTTCTGAATACCTTGGGTCCGTGTCAAATGTAGCCTTGTACCAAGCTGCCCAATCCGGCTCGTTGGTCACGCCTCGCAATGCGGCCACCCGGCGCACCAGGTCGAGTGTTATCTCCCAGCCTGTGGGGATTTCGGACGGTCGCGAAACGCCCGAGCCGAGCAGCAGGCAATAGACGCCCTTGTTCTCGTAGATCGAAAACGCCAGGGCCGTTAAAGGGTCAATCAATGTCTTGTTCCGAAATCAGTTAGCCAAATATGCTTTGTTCAGGCTGCGCTAGCCCCGGGGGCGCCGGCGGTGGTTGTCTCAGCGCGTCACTGGCATCCTTCTTTGCCTGGTCGAACGGCCGGCAGAGAAGAATCGGCCGCTCGGCTTTGATCGCCTTGCCCGCGGCCAGGAATTCAAACCGTCCCAGGTTTGGAATCGAGCGCACGTGCTGCGAACTGTAAACGCTTTCAAGGAACGTAAGGCTGGTTTGGTCGATGAGGCTGTGCGTCAGGAAGGTATTGCATTGGGAAAGGATCGTCTTGCTCACCAGGGCCGTGCGCTGGCTAATGACGAGCAAGCCCACGCCATACTTGCGGCCCTGCAACGCGATTTGACCGATGCGGCTGACAACCCACTGGGTGTCGCCATCGAAACCCGAACTGAACGTTTCCGGAATGATGGTGTGCGCTTCTTCCAGGACGATCAGGACCTTGCGCGCCTGGCGATGTTTCCGGGCCCAGGCCATGATCGTCGATAGATACTGCTCCGTTATCCGCAGCGTTGCCTTGGTGTTCGAAATCTCCGTCAGTTCAAGAATCGCAAGCCTTTCAGCGCCTTTCAGGAAGGTCTTAATTTGCGTTTCGACACCTGTCCCTGTCGCAAACTCAATCTGACTAGCAGTTGATCGAGAATCGGGCGATGCTGTTGCGGGATGAGAGATCTTGTCAGGCTCATTGTTTGGATAGTCGAAGATCTGTTTCGGTCGCGGGTAGCGCTCGAGGCTGAAATTCTGACGTTGCGGCACCAGATAAACGTTCTGCGGCGAACCGCTCCTAAGAAACAAACCTTCAGCTCCATCGACCGATTGATTTTTGTTTGCCTCTATCGGCCTCTCCCTGGCGTTCGCGATGCGCTGGCGATTGTTAAGCCGGAGACCGTAGTCAAATGGCATCGCGCTGGCTTCCGATTATATTGGCGCTGGAAATCGAAAGCGCGGGGTGGCAGGCCAACATTTCCGTTGGAGATACGCAAGCTTATCCGCGAGATGAGCATTGCCAATCCCCTGTGGGGAGCGCCTCGGATCCATGGAGAACTCCTCAAGCTCGGCGTCGGTATCGGACAGACCAGCGTGGCCAAGTACATGGTCAGGCGACGAGACCCGCCGTCCCAAGGCTGGAGGACATTCCTCCGCAATCACGCTGATGGGATCGATGCGATGGATATGTTCGTCGTGCCGACAATCTCGTTTCGCCTGCTCTATGGATTGCTGATCATGGGGCACGGCCGGCGACATATTCTGTGGTTTGGCGTCACAGCGCATCCAACCGCAGAATGGATCGCAAATCAGGTCACGGAAGCATGCGGGTGGGAACAGGCTCCCCGCTATCTCATTCGTGACCGGGACGGGGCCTATGGTGAGGTCCTTATCCGCAGACTCCGATCGATAGGCATCCGCGATCGACCGACGTCGCCGCGCTCCCCTTGGCAAAATGGATATGCTGAAAGGCTGATCGGTTCGATCCGACGGGAATGCCTTGACCACGTTATTGTATTCAGCGAACGCCACCTCCGTCACCTACTGCTCTCGTACATGCAATACTACAATGAGGTGCGTACGCATCTATCGTTGAACAAGGATGCGCCGGCACCGCGCCCCATTCAGAGCGCTGGATACATTGTTTGTCGTCCGATCTTGGGAGGATTGCACCACCAGTATGTCCGGATTTGATTTACGACAGGCACAGGCGGATCTAGAGAATGTGTTCGAGTTGGGCTCGCGTTATTCAACGCACAGTTCGGCGCTGCCGTTCCCTCCGGCTGAAAGCCTGCCGGGAGTTACCTCACAGAAGCGGCGATTGTTCCGCAGAAGTCGGAGGTTACCGACACAGGAGATTTCCATGAGCGCGATGAGATTTTCCGAACCGGATCAAGCTATCATCGCGCGCCGCGCCTCCATTGTCGAAGGTCTGGCCAGATTGGTCTCGCTTGGCAGCCTCATCACCTCCAGAGACGAGTGCCGCGCGTATGAGACCGACGCACTCATTGCTTACTGAAAGATGCCGCTTGCTGTTGTGCTGCCGGTCTCAACCGATGAGGTGAGAGCTGTTCTCAAATTCTGCCACGACAATGGCGTCAAGGTTGTACCAGCCTGTTCAATGCAGCACGGGCAGCAGATCAGGGAACAACCCAAACACCTTCTTAAGCCGATGGGATTCGTGGTGAAGGATGTTCCGGAGGGGCACATTTGCTGTGGCTAAGCGGAAGTCTTTAACATACTGCAACCTGAGATCGCGAACCGCCTCCGTTCTCGGAAGGTAAATAACATCGAAAAGACGAAACCCCAGCTCATCGCGAGCGGTAATCTCGGCTGCATCACGCAGATCGGTAAGGGGACGGAAATCCCGATTGTGCATACCGCCGAATTGCTTGATTGGGCGACTGGAGGCCCTGTTCCTTACGCTTTGAATGACTTGATTGCATTGGATTCTGCTTCTTCTGGACTGAATCGCGACGTATCTCCCAAAGCTGGGTTGCTCTGATTGACGGTCCCGGCGGGAACTGGGACTGACTGAATCGCTCGACGTACCGTCTCTGTCGTGGTGGGCTTGTGCCACGTCGCATCCTTCCAGCCAAACGAAAGGAACGCACCATCACAGTCCGGGACTAAACACCTGACGAGGTGCGTGCGTCGGTGACGAGCTCGATTGGAGAACATCGAAGAGGATAGCTCAAATCAAAGTGCCGGAAATCGATTTGCGACGCGGAAAGGTGCTCAAATGTGCTAGCGATCCAGCGTTTTGCGAGAGAAATCGTCGATATAGTCGAGTAAACGCCTCACGGCCTCCTCCGCTTCATCGGGATTCCGGCGGGCGATCGCGTCGGCGATCTCCGCGTGGAGCCGAGCACCCAGCATCATGTCACCGGCAGACTTGTAATTCCGATACCAAAAACGTCGCGCTAGCGGGATCATCAAATTCATCGCACCACTGGCAAAACGGTTGCCGCAGGCGCGGGCGAGCAGCTCATTCAGCTGCGTATCAAGCCGAACAAAGGCGAGATCGTCGTTAGCATCAACTGCTGCATAGATGGCGGCTGCGACCTTGGCGAATTGCGCGATTTCGTCCTCGGCGGCACGCTCCGCAGCCAAACGCGCCATGAGCGATTCCAAAACCCGGCGCACCTCGATAATTCGCAGCTGGGTGCGGACGTCGATCTCGCTAACGAGGACACCATGTCTTCGCAGCACAACAACAAGACCATCACGCGACAAGCGCTGCAGGGCTTCTCGCACCGGTGTGCGCCCGATTCCCAAACGCTTTACGAGGGAGCTTTCCGAAACGCGGGTCCCTGGCGGCAGCTCCAAGGTGCAAATCATCTCTTCGAGAGCACGGTACGCGCAGTCGGCCAAATTGAGCTCCGGCTCCTGGCCTGACTTTGCCTGGCCGTCATTCATGTCACCATTCAAGCCTGCAAGGGTCTCTTTAGCCGCGGCAATGTGCGAAGCGCTCCGGCCGCTCTTTGCCGGTACAGGGCGTTGAAGCTTTCTACGCGGCATATGTGCGCCATCCGCCATGCTAATATAATCCAGACGCGATTTTTGATGTTCCAGTCTGATTGCGTTCAAGTAACGTCGTAGCTCGGTAGCTGTCAACGCTCAAGAAGCGGTGACGTTGTAGCATTTTGGCCGAGCCTCCGTGGGCCGTCGCCTTCCGGATCGCATTCACGGTCTGCTGCGAATCAAGTTTTTGCGCGGGCCGCTGCAAGTAGGTCGAACCGGATATCTGCGGCCTCCTCGGGGGTCAGTCGCGCATTCGTTTTGGCTAAAATCTGGCGTCCCGCGATGTGATCGCGAGGACTGTCAACACTTTCAATGCACACCAGCCTGTTCCCAGTAAAGGAGAAAACCGAGAATTTGCCAGCCGCATAATCGCCGCGTACCACGCAGTGGTCGGCGCTGCTTGCCAGGCCGACCATCTGCAATGACACGCTGTGCTGGTCGGACCAAAACCACGGCACGACGTTGTACGGGTTGGGAGCGCCGCCGGCCAGCATCTGTCCCGCCACTTTGGCCTGATCGGTAGCGTTCTGCACCGACTCCAGTCTCAGCTGCCCGCCGGAAAATGCGGATGGATGGTTGGTCACGTCGCCGGCGGCGAAAATGGATGGGTCATTTGTGCGGGTTAGCGAGTCAACGAGGATGCCGTCGCTGCAGGTGAGCCCCGCCGCCTTGGCGAGTTCGACAGCGGGCGTTACGCCAATTCCCGCGACGACAAAGTCGGCGGCGATTGTTTGCCCGCCGGTGAGGCGCACTCCCGCCGCGCGTCCCTGGCCGTCATTCAGAATAATTTCTGCTCGCGCATTGAAAAGCAGGTTGACGCCTTGTTCCGTATGGCGGCGGCCGAACCAGCCGGAGATCGCCGAGCTCGTGGCGCGCGGCATAAGGCGCGGAAGTGCTTCAAGCACTGTCACGCTCTTGCCCATCTGACAGAGGCTGGACGCTACCTCCAACCCTACGAAGCCACCTCCAATAACAACAGCCGACTGCGCCTGTTGAAGCTGCGAGTTCAACGTCTCGACGTCTGCGAAATCCCTCAGATACAATACGCCGTCCAGCTCCGATCCCGGCAAGGAGAGACGCCGCACGCGAGCACCTGTTGCAAGTCCGAGACGGGAGTATGAAACTTGCTCGCCACCTTGAAGAATGATTCGACGACGATGTCTGTCGAGCGCAACGACACGGCGGCCGGTCAGGCGGACTATACGGTTCCTTTGGTACCAGGACTCGCCGCGCAGGGGGATGTCTGTAACGGCGGTTTTGCCGGTAAGCAGACCTTTCGACAGCGGGGGGCGGTGATACGGTAGGAGCGTGTCCTCGGCTACCAGAACGATTTCGTTCTCCCAGCCTGCGTCGCGAGCCGAAGCTGCCATCTGCACTCCGGCATGTGAAGCGCCGATGATGACGATAGGATCCAAGTCTCTGCGCTCCCGGGGTCAGGTGGCCAACAAAGCAAGTCTGTCGGAAAGGTTAAGTCTGCGCGGTCGAAGTGACAGTCGACGGAAAGGCGATTCGTCTTCCGAGAGCTGGGTGCGTTTGCAGGCGTGCAAAAAGGCGATGCGTGAAGGATCGTCGGCAAACGCTACGAGGCGTTCTCCCTATTGCCGGATGACTACTGGCAATTCCACAATGCCATGCACGAAAGTCGAATATTGGCGCTTGGGGGCCCCGACCACCTCAATCCTGAGGTCGCGGGCGAGAATCTCTTCCCATAGAACGCGCAGCTGCAACTCTGCCAATCGATTTCCAACGCAGCGGTGTACTCCGAAACCGAATGCGATGTGCTTGCGATAGTTGTCGCGACCCAATAGGAAGCGATGGGGCTCTGCGAATTCGTCTTCGTCTCGATTTCCGGAGATATACCACATTACCACCCTCTCGCCTTCGCGAATGGTTTTGCCGGCCAGGTTGGTATCCTGAGTTGCCGTCCGCCGGAAAGCGAGAATTGGCGATTGGAAGCGGATAACTTCGCTTACCATGCTCTCAATCAATTCAGGGTTTGCACGTAGTCTACGCTGCTCAGTGGGGTTCTCGTTAAGGAGGAGGACGCTGGCGCTCATCGAGTTCCGTGTGGTTTCGTTACCGCCGATTATGAGGAGGAGAAGATTGCCGAGAAACTCCTTCTCGGAAATCCCCTGATAGGCTGGGCTATGAGCGATCATGGAGATAAGATTGTTCTCCGGTTGGCGTTTGAGTTTTTCTTCTCGCAGCAGTTTGAACGCATCCAGACATTTCGCGAGTTCTGCGCCTCGCTTCTCCTCGCTATCGATCGGGCCACCAGCTAACAGATCGACGATTGAGACATCCGACCAGTGGGCGAGCAGGCGTCTGTCCTCCACCGGAAAGTCGAAGATGGTTGCAAGAGTCATCGACGTTAGCTCGATAGAAGCGCGGGCTACCCAATCGAACGTCTCATTGCGGGGCAATTGATCAAGAAGCGCTCCAGTCCGCCGCCGTATCGTTCCCTCGATTTCCGCAAGGCTCCCGGCGGATACGATCGGCTGGATGGCTTTCCGTTGTTCTATTTGCTTCGGCGGATCCGATGCGATGAAGCTGCGCAAGCGCTTCTCGGGCGGCTTGTCACCTATGTGCACGCCACCGCGGGCGGTATCGGATGAGAACACGCGCCAGTTTGAATCAACGGCTTGGATATCCTTGAACTTCGTAACTGACCAATGCGCGCCAAAGCGGCTCTTGGGCGTAAAGTGTACCGGATCCTCGCGCCGGAGGCGCTGAAAATACGGCATCCATACCCCTTGCTGAAACAACGCGGCGTCGGCCACTACGATGTCCTCGATAGGCATTTCATAGGCCAGGCGCTCGTGCTCGGACACCAAGTCACGAGCGGCTTCGATGGTGACATCACTCATAAGGAATCTCCTCTCGATGGACGCCGGATGGCGCGCGGTCAGCGGTGTGTTGGAGGCAGACGCAGTACTAGACCGTCAAGCTTTTCGGTCATCCGGATTCGGCACGACAGACGCGAAGTTGGGCTTGGGTCGTCCACGACGCCCAACATGTCGGCTTCCTGCTCTTCCGCGGGCTCAAGCTTGTTGAACCATCCCGGATCGACGTGGACATGACAGGTGGCGCACATGCATTCGCCGCCGCAATCCGCATCAAGAGGAAGTCCATTGTCGACGGCATGCCTCATTGCGCTTGTGTCAGGGATGGCAGCCACCGTCTGCGCCGTACCGTCAGGCAATATGAAGACCAATTTCGACATGGGCGTCCCCGCTTTTTGGGTTTATGCTTCCAGTGAAATTGTATATTAGTAAGATGCAAGGTGGATGTCAATAATCGACAAGGTGGAATCGTGAGGCGTCCGTTTCCTACATCCTTGTCGTATGTTCCTACGAAGGTCGTCGTCAGGCCGGGGGAGCGGCGATTGCTTGCTATGGTGTGCGCCCGGTCACTTCCACCTACCCCCACCTTGCCCTTTTAATGATTTGGACCAGTTCCAGTTTAGCTGCTATCCGGCTGGTCGTGTTCGGGAACGCCTCAGGCGGTTGGGCCGGGTAGGATCTGCCACCCGGGGCTATCCTCGCCGGCGTCAACATCCTCGGCTGGAAATTTTCAGACCATATCGTACCGCACCGCAGCGGGGATGTGTCGCCCCTTTCAGACGCTCGCGCCCTTGGGATAACAATCCGCACAGCTTTGATCCCAGCAGGAGTTGTCCACGCGAGGTGCAGGAGATGCGGTAGCCGGACCTCTGGAGGAGAAAGAGACCACCTGTTCGCTAAGCCGCCATAACGACGGAACCCGGCGGTGTTGGGACCGTTCATAAATACCTTGTCAGCGCTTGCTCTTGAGGGGCTGTGGCCCTGCGGCAAGCCCGGGTCCTGCAATAGCCACCTTGCTTTGCGCTCATATGGGTCACGGATGCTGACGCGCCTTTGATCGCAGCAAGCGTCCGTCCGTGTCTGCGAACACCCGGGATGGAGCGTCTTTTCGGCCGCCTTTAGCTCCGTCTCGTCCCAGTAGCCGATCAGGGCGCCGGCCTTGAGCTGCGCCCGCGCGCTATAGGCCGCGATCCGCTCGTCGCGCGTCGTGATGCGGTTGTGATCGGTGAGCGCCCATTCGAACAGCCGCTCCTTCATCATCTGCCGCTCGGCTTCATGGGCCGGATCGGTGCCGAGGTCGCGCAGTTCGTGTGGATCGCCCTGCAGATCGAACAGCATCGGCCGATAGCCTGGGGCATGGATATATTTCCAGCGCCCGTCAAAGGCCATGAACAGCCGGCATTTGTCGATCGGCTGCCGCAGCGCCTGGCGAACGTCCTGCATCGAGTAATCGTATTCGGAGAACACGCAACGCCGCCAGCCGTCGGGCCTTTGGCCCCGCAACAGCGGCATCAGCGAGCGACCCTCAAGAATGTGGCGCGGCGGCGTACCGCCGAAATACTCGACGAAGGTTGGCGCGAGGTCGATCGCCTCCACCAGAGCGTCGCAGGTCGTGCCACGCGTGGCATCCGCCCGTGGCAACGGATCGACCACGATCATGGTCTGATCGGTGAGGCCGCGCGCATCAAGAAACGCGAAGAGAGGACCGAGCTGATCGTCAATCTGTTTGATCAGGCCCATATAGGCCGGGATCACCCGGCGGCGCACGTCGTCGCGCGAAAAATTCCGCGACACCCGCAGATCCATGAAGGCGTCATAGACGGGGTGCGGGTCGCGCCGCTCCGATTCATCGCGCACCGGAGCAATGACTTGGTTATCGCCATGCATATCATGGTAGGCTGCCGGCGCGATGTAAGGCCAATGCGGTTTGATATAGGACAGATGCAGCAGTCAAGGCCTGCCATCGGCGCTGGCCTCATCGATGAACTGCATCGCGCGCCGCGTCGTATGGGGCGTTTCCGAGTGCTCGTCTGGCACCCGCGCCTGTTTGTCGGCGTGCACCAGCAGCCAGCCGTTCTGCAGCATGCCTGTCAGGCGCGGCGCCGGAATTGGCCCACTCCTTCCACGGATTTCAGCGTCATAGCCCCGGACGCGCAGATACGTGTCGTAAGCCAGCGGCTTGCCGACATAGCATGTGGGGATGCAGACTATCGTCTCGCTCATAGGGCTCGAAGCCGCATTGAGCGGCCTGAACGCCGATCACCGAACATGAATCGATGCCGAGGCGGGTCATCCCTTCGTCATCTGACTTCATGTGCGTCTTGCCGACCAATGCCGTGCGCACGCCGAGCGGCTTGAGATGATCGCCAAGTGTCGGCTCACCGACACGCAACGGGAAATTATTCCAGTTGGAGCCGTGCGAGCGCATGCAACGTCCGGTGTGGTAGCTCATCCGCGACGAGCCGCACACTGGCGACTGCAATAGGCCTGGGGTGAGCCGAACCCCGCGCGCCGCAAGGCGATCGATGTTCGGTGTCTGCAAGAACGGATGCCCCGCGCAGCTCAGATAGTCGAACCGCAGTTGGTCACACATGATGAAGAGGGTATTCGGAGTCGCCATTCCGTTCAGTCCATGCTCCGGCTTGACCGATCGTCCTCAACTGATAAGCTTCGTGTTGAACTTGTCAACAGCGACCACACTGCGTGCCGCTCTCGAACCGCCAGCAGGCAGAGCAGCGACAAAAACAATGCGATCGCAAGTCAGCGACATGGGAGGGAATGTGGCGAACCAGCGTAAGGGCAAAATGGCCGCCGCGACCGCGCGCGACATTCGCGCCCTGCTGGGGTTTCGCATCGCACAACTGGCGACCATCACCGACCGCAAGGCTCAGTCGCAGATCTCCACACGGTTCGACATGAATCTCAGCGAATGGCGCGTGCTGGGCTCAATTCACGCCGTCGGCCCGCTCACGCTCACCGAGCTCGCACGCAACCTGTATCAGGACAAGGGGCAGCTCAGTCGCACCGTGAGTGCGCTGACCGGCCGCAAGCTGGTGGCGGGCAAACGAGCTGCGAATGGCGGTCCGCACGTGTTTCTCAGCCTCACCGCGGAAGGCCGCCGCTGGCACGATCGGATTTTCGATTTCGTCGCGGCGCGCAATCAGCATCTGCTGGATGCGCTTGCTCCGAAGGAACGCGGCGAGGTCTTTCGCTTGCTCGACAAGCTTACCGCTGCGGCGAATACGGCTTACGTCGAAGCGCTGGCGCAGGCGGCGCCAGCGACCGATCCGCCACGCGACAAGCGTCGCGTCAACGAGGGGGCCCGCGGATGAACAAGCATGCCAATCTTATCGAGGCCCACAAAGCCCGTCACGTCTGGCATCCGATGGTCGGCGCGGCGATCGGCAATGTTCGCGGCAAGGGATTGATGCTCGCAATCGAATGCGTCCGGGATCGCAAGACCAAAGGGCCGTTCGCTCTCACCGACAGCTTCGGCAGCAGGCCGTGTGCGGCGGGACTGTCGCGTGGCCTCGCCTTGCGTTGGGCCAGTGGTAAGGTCATCCTGTCGTCGCCGCTGACCTACACGTGCGACAATGTGGATGAAACCGTCGCGATCCTCGACGTCGCATTCGCGGCGGCGCCGATATGACCCCGGCTATGTCGCCCATTTTGCGCGCGGAGGGCATCGCGAAATCGCTTGGCGGTGCCGAGATCATTCGCGACTTGAACCTCGATGTCGAGGCCGGCGAGTTCATTTCGCTGGTTGGCCCGTCAGGATGCGGCAAGACCACGCTGCTCACTTGCCTGGCCGGGTTGCGGCTGCCGGATTCAGGGCGCCTCGAGTTTGAGGGGCGGACGATCGACGGGCCGCCGGCCGGAATGGCGCTAATCTTTCAGGACTACAGCCGCTCGCTTCTGCCGTGGCGGCGCAACATCGATAATGTGATCTTCGGCATGCGCCGGTTGCGCGATCTCGATGGCCGGGCCAAGCGTGCGCTCGCTGCCGAGATGCTCGGTGCCGTGGGTCTGACCGGTTTCGAGACGCATTTTCCCTGGCAGGTGTCCGGCGGCATGCAGCAGCGCGTGGCGATCGCGCGTGCGCTCGCTGCCCGGCCACATCTCCTGCTGCTGGACGAGCCGCTTGCCGCGGTGGACGCCCAGACGCGGGCAGATATCCAGGATCTGCTGCTGTCGCTCGCGCGCCGATACAAGCAGACCTGTTTGTTGGTGACCCATGACGTCGATGAAGCGATTTATATGGCTGACCGCGTCATGGTGCTGTCGCAACGCCCTACCCATGTGGTCGAGACCATTCGCATCGAACTGCCGACGCCACGCGACCAGATCGTGAGTCGTGCCGATCCAGCGTTTCTGAAAATGCGGGAGCGGGTGCTGACACAGATCCGCTCCATGCGGGCCGCTGCGTAACATCAATGGATCAGAAGGGGAGACCAACAATGACCGACCGGACATCTGGCAAGATTTCATCCAGGACCCATCGACTGACGGCCGTCATCGCCGTTCTGGCGCTCGGGCAATTGGCGCTCGCGGTTCCCGCGGCGGCGCAGACCAAGGTTCGCTTCGCTTACGTGAAGACGCTCGAAGTGCTGCCGTTCTTCTATGCTGCCAAGAAGGGCTATTTCAAAGACGTGGGGCTCGATATCGAGATGATCGCGGTGCCCGGTGGTCCCGCGGTCGGCGCCGCGATTGCTTCAGGCTCGGCTGATTTTGGCTTTGCCGCGCTGTCGCCGGTGCTGATCGCGCGCGAGCAGGGCCAGCCATTCAAGTTCTTCATGAGCCTGGAATATGAGCAAACGCCCGGCCGGCTGTGGGGCACCATCATGGCCAGCGCCAAATCCGGAATCAAATCGATCAAGGATCTCGCCGGCAAGAACATCGTACTGGGTGTCCCAGGCGGCCTGTGCGAGCTGTCAATCCATGACTGGATGGACAAGGCCGGGCTGGCCTATAGCCAGGCGAGAATCCTCAACAACCCGTTCCCACAGATGCCCGCGATGCTCGAACTCGGCACTGCCGACGCCGCCTGCATTGTGGAGCCGTTTGCAACTGCCGCGCTCAACGGCAAGACCAAACCCGTAGAGCTGGCGCGCGGCTTTCTCGCGGAAGTCACAACACCCTACCGGATCGCGGGGCTGTTCGCGGCTGAGACCTGGATCGCCGCGCACCAAAAGGAGATAGTCGCGCTGGAAAAGGCGTCGCTGCGCGCCGCTACCGAGCTGAATCGCGATCCGTCGGTGACGAAGGCGATCCTGGCTGACGAATTCCGCTTTCCGGCTGAGTATATCGAAAAGCTACGCTACGACTTCCTGGTCGATTTCAAGCCGAAGGCCGCCGACTATCAGACCATCATCGACAAGATGTTGAAGTACGGTATGCTGAAGAAGCCAACCAAAGCCGAAGACGTCATCGTGACAGCGAAATAGGTGCGCGATGGGATCGCTCGGACGCGGCGCGCTGTCGATCGCAGGCTTCCTGCTTTTTTGGGAAGGGATCGCGCGTGCTGGCGTTGTGCCGGGCGATCACTTTCCTGCGCCGAGCCTCGTCGTCATAACCCTGATCGATGAGTTGCGCCGCGGTCCGCTCGCTGCCGCCTTCTCGATCACCTTCATTAGAGCGCTGGCAGGCGCCTCCGCCGCGACGCTGGTCGCGCTCGCTGTGGCGCTCTTGGCGGCGTGGTTACCGCTGATCAGCCGCGCCTTCGATCCGATCGCCGAATTCCTGCGACCGCTACCTCCCGCGGCAATCGTACCGATGGCGATCTTCTTTCTTGGCCTCGGCTGGAAGCTCTATGCCTTTATTCTCATTTTTGCCTGCTTCTGGCCAGTCTATCTCAATGCTGCGCAGGCATTGAAGGCTACCTCTAATGTGCAGATCGAGACCGCGCGCGCGACCGGATATGACACCTGGGAGATCATCGCCTATGTCCGGCTGCCAGCAGCACTACCGACGATCTTCATCGGCATCCGGCTTGCGGCAGCCGTTGCGCTAATCGCGGCGGTCGCCGCGGAAATGATCGCCGGACGCGACGGACTCGGCTTCTATCTGATTGATGCCGGATTTACGTTACGCGTACCGGAAACCTTCGCAGGTCTCTTGGCTGCCATGGTCGCGGGCCTTCTCATCAACTCCCTCGTCGCCGCGCTACGCGGCGTCTGCGTCGGCTGGCACGACGTCATGATGCGATCGGCGGCTGCGTCATGAGCCGCATCAACCTGCCCGCGATTCTGTTCGGCCTGGCGATCCTGGCGTTCTGGGAGGTCGGCGCGCGGATGATTCACAATCCGTTCGTGCCGACATTGTCGGCGACATTTGCGGCGCTGATCGCTAATGCCGGCACCATCGGAATGGAGATGGCGGCGACGTTGCGTCGCGCCGCGATCGGGCTTGCGATCACGCTCGCCACCATGATCCCGTTCGGCATCCTGGTCGGGCGTATCCGTACGCTCGGTGAAATCTTCGAGCCGCTGATCAACCTGCTGCGGCCGTTGCCGCCCCCCGCGGTGGCGCCGATCGCAATGCTGTTCGCCGGCACCGGCGACGGTGGCAAGATCGCCATGATCGTCTTCACCTGCGCTTTTCCGGTGCTGATCAGCACCATCGACGGCGTTCGCGCCAATCACCCGATGCTGACCGATGTGGGCCGATCGCTGCGGCTGACGCGGCTGGAGAACATGATGCTGATCGATCTGCCGGCGGCATCTCCCATCATCATGACCGGCATTCGTCTTGCGGTAGCCGCGGCGCTCCTGGTCTCGGTCGTCTCGGAAATGTTGCTGACGACCAATGGCATTGGCGTCTATTTGTTGCGATCGCAGGAGAACTTCCGCATTGCCGACGGCCTGGCAGGAGTGGTCGTCGTCGCTGTCGTCGGGTTTCTCGTCAATGCATTGTTCCAATGGCTCGATCGCCGCCTGCTCGCCTGGCACCACGCGACCACCGGCGGACACGGCCGATAGCAAGATGAAGGAGGCGGTACGATGGATGCGGCAGACCGGGCGACGACGATAAAAATGATGCCGAGCCAGAAAATCGGGAACACCTGCTGCAATGACTGAAACAGACATCCTTATCGTCGGCGCGGGTTCTGCGGGCTGTGCACTGGCGGCGCGGTTGAGCGAGACCACCGCCCTGCAGATCACGCTGGTAGAGGCCGGCGTGCCGACGCGCTTTCCGTGGATTGACATTCCGATCGGCTATTTCAAGACTGTAGGCGATCCGCGTTTCGACTGGAAATTTGACACCGAGCCCGATCCTGAGATGGCTGGTCGGCGACTGCCGTGGCCGCGCGGCAAGGGCCCCGGCGGCACCAGCCTGATCAACGGGATGCTTTATCTGCGCGGCCACCGCCGCGACTATGACCAGTGGGGCGATCTGGGCAATCCAGGTTGGGACTGGGACAGCGTGCTGCCCTATTTCAAACGCGCCCAGCACCGCGCCCGCGCCCCCGGCGCCCACGATGGCACGGGTGGGCCGCTTTGGGTCTCCGACCTGCCGCATGATCGATTGTCCGATGCTTTCATTGCGGCGGCGGGGCAATGCCAGATTCCGCCAACCGCCGATTTTAATGCCGGCGACAACAATGGCGCCGGCTATTTTCAAATGACGACGCGGCGCGGCCGGCGCATGAGCACTCGGCGCGCCTATCTCGATCCCGCGCGGCATCGCACCAATCTGCACGTTGAGTGCGGGTTGCACGCCACCAAGATCATCATTGACAATGGCCGTGCCACGGGCGTGGAGTTCGCACGCAGGGGTACCCGCGAGATCATCACGGCACGAAAAGAGGTGATCCTTTGCGCCGGTGCGATCCAGTCGCCTCAGCTTCTGCAACTCTCCGGCATCGGCGATCCCGAGATGCTGAAGCCGCTCGGCATTGAGGTCGTCAGCCCCTTGCGCGGGGTCGGTCGCAATCTGCAGGATCACCTTCAGGTTCGTCCTTCCTATCGCTGCAGCGGCGTGGAAACCCTCAACGACATCGCCAACAGTCGCTGGCGCAGCGCCCGGGAATTCCTTCGCTACATGTTGACGCGCGGCGGCGCGCTGGGCAACGGTGTCTATCGCGCCGGCGCTTTTCTCACACTGGGAACTGATGCAGACTGGCCCGATGTTCAGATCCACTTTGGCCTCGTCAGCTTCGACCGGCCGCATCAACCGCCGCATCCCTTTCCTGGCGTTACCCTGTCGGCCTGCATGCTGCGGCCGCAGAGTCGCGGCGTCATTGAAATAGCCAGCACGGATCCGCTCGCGCCACCGCGGATTCAGCCCAACTATCTGCGCGATCCGCGCGACCAAACGCTTGCGGTCAAAATGGTGCGCAAGATGCGCGCGATAGCGTCGGCCGCGCCGCTGTCGCATTTCATTGAAGACGAATACAGACCGGGCAGGGCGCATCAATCCGACGCCGAGCTGTTGGACTGGGTTCGCAACAGCGCCGGCAGCATTTTCCATCCGGTCGGCACCTGCGCGATGGGACCAGACGGTGATCCTGACGCCGTGCTCGATCATCGGCTGCGCGTGCGCGGTATCCGCAACCTGCGCGTGGTCGATGGTTCGGCGATGCCGCGACTGGTGTCCGGTAACACCAATGCACCGATCGTCATGATGGCGGAGCGGACGTCGGACTGGATTTCCGAGGAGCTTCGGACGTGAATAAGACAGTGGCGCCGGACCTAAGCGAGAACAGGAATTCCTTCCGGTCCTGATATTGCGGCTCGCCGCTCCCCAGACGAGGACAATGGTCAGATCAGCTCGCCGTATGGATCCGGAGATCGCATCTACTTAATTTCGTATTCCTTCCAGTCCATCGCGATTTCGATCGCATTCTTGCTGGGATTCCAACGGTAGACGCGATAGTACTGCTTCGTTCTAAAGTGATTGTCTTTGGTCCATTCGATTGGGCCGCCGCGCAGCCCTTTGGTGTCGATGGTGAGGGCGGCCATCGTATCCTTCAGTTTTGTGGCGGTGACCGGCCAGCCGGCTGTCTTCAGAATTGCCTCGATGGTCATTCCTCCAATCCATCCGTCGGTCATCTGGTTGGGTTGGTAGGTCGAGTTCGCGGCCTTGGCGGCGTCCGCGATCTCCTTCTGGATCGGCAAATTCTGGAAGAACATCGCGTTCGATCCGAGCGCGAATAGCTTTCCATCCTTGAGTTGCGCCAGCTCGCCTTCGGTTTCAGGCAGCACGTTCAAGGCGTATTGGCCTTGCCAGCCGAGCTTGCGCAGCGCTTCGAAGGTTTTGGCTTCCGTCACCCAAGGTGCCCAGCAGTAAACCCATTCGGGATTATCCTGCATGAGCTTGGTCGCGAACGGCGTGTAGTCGGGAGTAGCCGGCGGAATGATCTCTTTTCCAACCAGCTTCATGCCAGCGCCCACGGCGAATTTCTCCGCGGCATCGATACCGGTACGAGATACCGGGATGGCCATGGCGGCGAGGCCGATCTTGATGTCCGTGCCTGACTTCTGCTTGATGAAATCGATCGTTGCGCGGGCGTCATGGGCGGCGGAGTGGGATGTGGTGCAGAACAGAAACTCATTTGCCGGCGGATAGACGTCAGGCGGACAAACCGATCCCGCGAAAAGCAGAGGCACGCCGGCGCGCTGCGCTTCCGCAATCATCGGCGCGAATGTCGAGGACAGGCTTGTGTTGATCAGGAGTGAGACATTGTCCTGGGTCAACAGCTTCTTCGCGTTCGCGGCCGCTTTTGATGGTTCGCCCTGATCGTCCTGGACCACCAGCTTGACCTGCCTGCCGTTGATACCGCCCGACTTATTGAGCTTTTCAATATACAGCTTTAGGCCTTCGGCGGCGCCGGCCACGGTGCTGGCGCCGGGTCCCGTCAATGCCGAGTTGATTCCAATCACATAGGCGTCCTGCGCTCCGGCTGAGATGCTTGCCATGGCAAGGCTGATCGATGCGGCAAGTGCGACATTAAATGATTTCATTCTGGCCTCCCCTGTTCTTTGAACGATTGTTTTCATCGGCATCAGTCAATTACGACGTTTGCGGTCTTGATAATGGCGCCCCAGCGGGATCGCTCGTCGTTGATGAATTTGGCCGTGGCTGCAAGATCTGTCCCCACGGCCTGCACGCCGATTTTGGAAAACCGCTCCCTGACATCCGGCTCCGTCAGGATTTCCGTGATGGCCGTGTTCAATCGCGCGACGATTGCTGCTGGTGTTTGATGCGGCGCCAGTAAGGCAAACCAGGTAACGGATTGGAAATCTGGAACGCCGGCTTCCCGAACGGTCGGAATGTCGGGAAGCGAGGAGGCACGTTCGGCGCCTCCGACGGCCAGAATTCGGATCTTCCCGCCCAAATGGAGATTGAGCGAGGATCCGAGGTTGTCGAAAAACATGTCGACGTTGTCGCCCATGATATCCTGCAGCGCGGGCGCGGTCCCGCGGTAGGGAATATGGACCATCTGCGACCCGGTCAGTTTCTGGAACAACACCGCGGTCAGATGAGAGGTCGACCCGTTGCCTTGCGAGGCAAATGACACCTTTCCCGGATTGGCCTTGGAATATTCGATAAAGCTGTGTGCAGTCTGGGCCGGAAATCCCGGTCGTACGGTAAGTACATTCGGAACCGAGCCCAATACGGTGATTGGCTCGAGGTCTGCCGGACGGAACGGAAGAGCCTTGTAGAGTGTTTCGTTGATAACAATCGGACCCGGCGGGCTCGCAAGTAACGTGTAGCCATCGGGCGGGCTGGCGGCGACAAACTCCGCCCCGATATTGCCGCCCGCGCCCGAGCGATTCTCGACAACGACCGGTTGTTTCCAACGCTCGCGAAGCTTCTCGGCGACGATCCTCGGAAGGATATCCGCGGTCCCTCCGGCTGGAAACGGAATAATCCGGATCGCACGTGCGGGATACCCGGATGCCGAATCTTCGGCCCTCGAGCTGGATGGAACTGACAGGATCAAGGTAGCCAGCATCGCTGCAAGGGCGATTGCTGCGACGGAAAGATGTCGTGATCGAGAATTAGTCATTGCGATAAGCCGTCTTTGTGAGCCGGTTGTGGCGAACTGGAATCAACGAAGGCATCTGAATAGAAGCGGTCTTCCGGTAGTCCGCGCCTTCGCTGAATTGGCCTTGCGCCGCGGCGATCATCAGCGGATTGCCGCATGCATAGACCTCGACGCATGACAAATCCGTGAAATCCTCGAGGACCGAGCGATGCACGAGGCCGGTGCGGCCGGACCAGTCGCTAGCGGCTTCCGACAACACCGGGATGAATGAGAACCAAGGAAATTTGCCCTGCCATTTCGCCGGCAGATCGTGCAGGTAAATGTCGTCGCCCGTCCGGGCACCCCAATACAGGCTCATCGGCCGCGTGCTGCCTTGCCGGATGGCGTTCTCGACGATCGATTTGATCGGCGCAAATCCGGTGCCGCTTGCAAGCAGGACAACCGGCAATTCGGATGCCGATCGCAGATAGAAATCGCCGAACGGCAGCTCGACGCGCAGCCTGCTGCCGGCCGCGAGACCGGGCAGCATCTGTTCGGAGAACAGCCCGCCGGGAACATGACGAATGTGAAGCTCAACTCCGTCATTCTGGTGAGGCGGGTTGGCCATGGAAAAATTCCTGGAGTCGCCGTCTGGCATCAGGACCTTCAGATATTGTCCCGCCTTGAATTTGGCGCGAACACCGATCGGGAAACGCAGGGTGAGGATGGAAACGTCGGGAGCGGGCGTGGTGCGTCGAAATACTCGCGCGGTCAGCGTCTTCCGAACCGGCGACCCGATACTTTCGATTCGCTTGGGCAGAATTTGCAGGTCGGTGCGCGGCCGCGAGCGGCACATCAGGACCGGGCCGCTTTCAGGACGCACCAATTCCTTGCCCTGCTGATCGATCTCGCCCGACAGCGAGCATTGGATGTGGTGGAGTTTTTCATCGCGCTTACCGCAAAGTCCTGGCCGGCCGAATGGCGGATCAGGTAATCGAGGTCGAAGTCGGTCGGAGAGCAACGACGGTCGATCATGAGCGGACTAGCTCGGACGCGTGAACTGATAAGGTTTTAGCAGAAAGCTTATCAGTCGCGTTCGCGGCCGTGGCGACATTGGAGGGGACGAAGAATCAATCTTGTAAATGATGTCGTGATGGCAATTCGCGTATCACCGCTGATGAAATGCCGAAGCGTTTGTTGAAAAAGCTGACAGAGGTTTGCCTCCGATCAACCCATTGGTGGACTGGCCTGTAATGCTCGACGTACAGGCGTGGAGGAATGATCTCGATATCCCTACTATCGTTGTCAAGGCCTCCAAGACCGGAAAAACCCGGCTTCCGGATGGTCATGCCTTGAGCTGCGACATCCGAGGATCAGTTCGCTCAAGAGCCGGAATGCTCGTTTGAGGCGGCAATTGTTGGCTCTTACTACGGCAAGACCATGCGGGCATGGAAACCAGCGGCAACGTCTGCGACGCCCCATCAGAAGAGAAAATTTGCGTGAACTAATTCTTGGCGTTGCTCATGATGTTGGTCGACTAAGTCCCCGAGCGTCCGCCATGATCCGTGGGCGGCCATCAAAGCAGAGACGCTTCGGAGATGATCGCATTTTGCCTTTGCGGGCTGTTGCACTATCGTCGCCTCTCAATCGCAAAATGGAGGAGGAATGCGAACGCCATCGGTAAGGTACGACCTGGACGACGCGGTGCGTGAGTCGATCGCAAGAGTTGCCGGCGGGTCCCCCAGCTAAATATCGTCGTGTTCGAGCATGGTTCGTAATCTTGTAAATGGCAGTACGCGGCTGTGACTGCCGCGATGAAAATATTGGAGAGCAAAAAAATGAAAACGAAAATTGCGCATCGCACCCGCAAGGAGCCAAAAAAGCTGGATCTAAGAAGCCTGTTCGGGAAGGCTGAATCGTCTTTTCAGAAAACATGCTTGGTTGACTGTGCCGAACTATTCGTGGCTGTTGGCGAGCGTTCGGCTGAGCTGTTGACCGAGTTGCAAGCTATGCAAAGAATTCTAAGGCGAGTAACCGAGACGGAGATTATACCGGTCGAGCGCCGCCGCATTCGACGACGGCTAAATCGCATCATCAACCTTAGCAAAACGCTTGGTGAGTACAGCCCATTCGACATGGACGGTCTCGAGCAACTGCATTGGCGGCTCGAAACTGAAATTGCGTCAGTTCGGGCCGTCGTTCGATCTTCTACGAAGCATCTACGATCGTCCAGATCTTGCGGCGAAAGGAGGCTGAAATGTTGATCAGCAACGATGATGACAAGGAGCTGGGGCGGCTCATTGGTTTGGCGAGCGATGGTTTTTTACTAGGGTGGTTAGTCGATCTTCACGAGACGCTTAGGCGAAGCCCTTGGCTAAGACCGTGACCTTGTGGGTTTGGCCATTCCAGATCCGCACCAGCTCTGAACCGGGTTTGATCCGCTGCGGCACCTCAAGGCGACCTGGGTTTCCGGAAGCCATCGATCGCACCAGTTGGCCGAGCAGCTTCTTGGCCTCTCGGGAAAGACCGCCATAGGCGTTCTCCTGAATCTGCTGGGCGATACTTCGCCGCAGCAAGTCCGGCCCGAACGCCGGAGGCGGATCGGACCGGAACAGCTCGCGGTATCGAGCCCGCAAGGCGGCAATCGGCATAGAGCCGAGCTGGTCATCTGCCGGACTCGTCGCCGACAAGGCTATGACAGCCAAGCGTTGTGCGAATCGCTTGAGGCGCGCCTGCGGACGACGCAGCCGCTCTCGTCGATATAGAAAACAGATATCGCCCGCTCGAGCGCGTTCGCGGTACACCTCATAAGTACGTCCGTACCGGGAGCATGTCTCATGCAACTTGAGGTCGAGGCTGATAGATCGCTATATGTTGGCAATGTGCGACAGGAGTGCGGCCATTGGCAACGATAAGGGCGTCCAATTCCACAAATAAGTGGCCCTTCTTCTCGTAGTTGCCCGTGACGCGTGCACGTGCGGTCAGTTGGTCACTGTCGGTAGCGGCTGATATCAGTTGCATGCGGCTGCCGATATGAATCCATGGCCCGAGAAGGGCATTTTCCATGAGTACCCGATTCATGATCTGCTGCAGCACGCCAGGATGGACAAGGCCTTCGCGCGCATAGATTGGATCGGCCTCGCGCACCCCGGTGCGGTATTCGGCGCCGGCCTTGCCCTGCCAGGAGCGCGGGGCAGTGCCGAGCCATTTGCCGAGTTGATAAGAATCAGCGTCGATGGGCTTCCGCGTCGCAACCGGTGCGGTGTCGGGAAAACTGGCGAGCGAGAAGGCCGGCGCTGTTACCGCCAGCGAGGCATGTCCTGTGGCTTTGGCCTCGCCGTGTTCGACGGTTAGCGAGAGTCCTTCGCTGGACTCCTCCGCTTGAACCAGTAGGACTTCACCATCATAGATCGGCTTAATGAACCGCGCCTCGATCAGTCCTCGTTCGAGGAATGCTCGACTCCATTTCGCAACTGGAACGTGGATCATGTAGGCAAGAATATCGATCCCCGGCACCAGACCGCCTCTGAAACCGTACTTCAGGGCCACGGAATCATCGTGCATCTTGTTTTCGGATAGTTTGGCGGTGTTGAAAGCCTCCACACGATACGCTTCGAGCCGCTCAGTCATGATCCATCCTTATGGTTGCGGGAGACGACGGTGTTGCCGTTCGCGAATTACCGCAGCCTGAAGTCACGGTCCGGCATACCATACGCAGTGGTCCATCGAGGAAATAGGTCACTCAGCGGTTCCGAAATACTCGGGCCCGATGAGTGACATGTACTCCTGCATCATGCTGATTGGCTTCTAGGGGCACCGGCGCCCGACAAGAACTGCCCTTGTCTCATTGCCCTCCGCAATCAACTCGGCAGCTTTCTCCGCCATAGCCATGATCGGCAGATTGGTATTTCCACTGATCACTGTCGGCATGATCGAACCATCGATGACTCTGAGATTGTCGATTCCTCGGACCCGCAACTGATCGTCGACGACGGCGTTGCTGTCTTCGCCCATGCGACAGGTACCAACGGGGTGATAGATCGTCTCGGCGCGCTCCCGTATCCACTTCTTGCGGGAAGCCACACTGGTAAATGCATCGATATCGATCTTTCGTTTCACGAATTTGCCCAGACCCGGTTGATCGATAATCTCACACAGTTGTCTGACACCTTCTTGCATGCTGATGAAATCCGACTCGTCAGAAAGGAAACGGGGATCGATAGCGGGAGTGTCAGATGGGTCTGCCGATCGCAGTCGCAATGTTCCTCGGCTCTTGGGCTGAAGTTGGCAAACGCGAATCGCGAAACCATGAGCAATGCGTTCGTTGGGCGGCGGATTTCGGAGCGCCACGATGAGATGAGCTTGCCACTCTGGCAGCGACGAATTTTTGTCAGGTCCCCAGAAGGCGCCGGCTTCAACGCCTTGAGACGTGGCGGGGCCCGTGCCTCGAAGAAGGTATTGCGCCCCCGCGAGGCCACCCTTGATCAGGCCGAGATACGGCGTCAGCGTAACGGGCTGAGAGGCTTCCAAGCGAATCGCACAATCCAGATGGTCCTGCAAGTTGTCTCCAACGCCAGCGGAATCGAGGACAGGCTTGATGCCGAGCGATTGCAGGTGATCTGCCGGTCCGATTCCCGACAGCATCAGCAGTTGCGGCGAGCCGATGGCTCCGGATGTCAGCAATACCTCGCGCTCTGCCGAGATGGTTATCTCGCGGCCGCCCTTCTCGATGACCACGCCGCGCGCGCGCGTCCCCTCCATCGCGATCCGGCGTACTCTGCAGTTGGCCATGAGGGTGAGATTGCTTCGTCCCTTCGCGCGATCGAGATATTTGAAGGCTCCGGATCGCTTTCCTTCAGCGATGGTGAGTTCGTAGAAGCCGGCGCCGATCTGGGATGGGCCGTTGAAGCCATTGTTCTCCGGCAAGCCGGCCGACACCGCGCTTTCAATGAACGCCTTCGAAATGGGATGTTGCAGGGTGCCATAGGACAGCCGAATAGGACCAGAATATCCTCTGTCCTGATCGCGCTCCCGTGTCACCAGGGTGGCATCCTCGATCTTTCGGAGGTAAGGGCGCAGGTTTTCGTAACTCCATGACGGCAGGCCCTGGGCGGCCCACGAGTCGTAGTCCCAGGCGTTGCCTCGAATCGCAATCATCGAGTTGATGGAGGACGATCCACCCACAACCCGACCACGAGGGATGTAGATCTTTCGATTGTTGAGATGGGCCTGAGGCTCGGTCCAGAACTGCCAGTTGTATTTCGGACTTGTGTAGAGCACGCGAATGCCGGCCGGCATGTGAACGAAGATGGATGCGGACGGAGCTCCGGCCTCGATCAGCAGGACATTGACGTTTGGATTCTCGCTTAGTCGCGACGCCAGCACGCATCCCGCCGATCCCGCGCCGACGACGATGTAGTCATATCCGGATAGTTTCATTTCGAATCCCCCTTGGGAACGCCCCGCGGCTGCCAGCGTGGCTGGTATGGCAAGAAGCTAGTAGCCCGCCGAGGAAGATGCTTTCTGATACGGGTGACGAACATTGCCGTTGTTTTTTGGGTCGTTTTGGAGTACCATTTTGGTATGTCCAATTATAGTGCCCGAAGCTCGGGCGTCAACAGAGAGGTGTTTCGATGATCACTCGCATGTTGACTGCTTCGCTTGTCGTATTGGCTGTTGTTGTTCTTCTATGGGGACCGAAAGACTCGCAGCATTGGGATAAGATTATGTCTCCCCAGGACAGAACGGCATTTCAAAAGGCAGTCTGGGCCCTTGGTCATTAGTTAGGTCAGCATTCGTCCGAATTCGTTCGCGCTCCGCCTGCCGCAGAAATAGCGCTGCCACCAGATCCGCAGGCAGATGTCACGAGCGCGACCGCCGCGTAGGCTGCGCCGTTCATGGGTGCGAGTAGCGCCCCCCGCTTAGTCGGGCCGTCCTGGTGAGGAGTGCCGCGGATGCGTGCCGGTATCGACAATCCGGCGGTCGTTCAGGCGCTGAATGCGCGCTTCATCGAATTTGAGAACAGTCTTGAGGATATGTACGGTGTCTTCGCCCCGCAGCGGAGGGCTCTTGGAGTATTCGATTTTCGTTCTCGAAAACTTGATCGGGTTGCCGACGAGAGGCGCGACGGCGCCAGAAGAATGAGGCAGATTAATCTGCAGTTCTCTGTGGATCACCTGCGGATGAGCAAACACCTGGTCCAGCCGGTTGATCGGCGCGCAAGGAACTCCGACTGGCTCAAGCATTGATATCCAATGGCGTGTCGTCTGCTTTGCAAGATGCACATCCATCAGGGGAATGAGCTGGTCGCGATTGTAGAGCCGGTCGGTGTTCGTGAGGAAGCGGACGTCGGTGGCCAATTCCGTCAATCCCGACGCGGCACAGAAGTTTCTGAATTGCTGATCGTTTCCGACAGCCAGCACAAACGAGCCGTCCCTTGTCTTGAACACCTGATAGGGAACGATGTTCGGATGCGCATTGCCGTAACGCTTGGGAGGAGTTCCCGTCGTGAGATAATTCATGTTCTGGTTGGCAAGTACCGAAACCTGGACATCGAGCAGAGCCATATCGATGTGTTGACCCTCGCCGGTGCGCTCCCGGTGCAGCAACGCTGAAATGACGCCGGTTGCGCTGTACATGCCGGTGAGAATATCGACGATCGGAACGCCGACTTTTTGAGGACCGCCGCCCGGCATATCGTCACTTTCACCCGTGATGCTCATCAGGCCGCCGGTTGCCTGGATGGCCATGTCGTATCCCGCCACGTCCTTCATCGGGCCGGTCTGGCCGTAGCCGGTGATCGAGCAGTAAACGATGTCCGGCTTCAGCTTTCGCAGTGACTCGTAGTCCAGCCCGTATCGGGTCATGTCGCCGACCTTGTAGTTCTCGATCACGATGTCGGCTTGTTGCGCCAGCGCGCGCACGATTGCGCTGCCTTCGTTGGTCGCGATGTCGACGCAGATCGAATGCTTGCCGCGGTTGGCGCTGAGAAAGTATGCGCTTTCGGTTGTGTCGTTCGATTCGCCGTCCTTCAGGAACGGGGGACCCCATTGCCGTGTGTCGTCGCCAGTGCCTGGGCGTTCGATTTTCCAGACTTCAGCACCGAGATCCGAAAGAAGTTGGCCCAACCACGGCCCTGCGAGAATTCTTGAGAGATCGAGCACTCGGTAGCCCACCAGAGGTCCAGCCATGTCGCTTCCTTGTTAGTTCATATGGCGCGATCTATTTCCGAGAAACCGCGCGCCCTCCATTCATCTATAATTGGATTTACCAAATTGGTCAAACCAACACAGGTTGTGATCAGTTTTTAGGGCAGAGTTCCGGGTCGCCGGATCGCCGGATCCCGGCGGGAGCTTCTGCTCAATGACCGCGCGGTTTTGAAGGTGCCAACCGTGGAGATTGCTTGACAGCCGCCAGGCGGAGACGTATGGAAGACCAAAATGGTCTGTCCAATTTAGAAGACAGCTATGCGGTCAAGGCTCTGGCGCATGGTGATAATAACTAGAGGCAACGCGAAGCGAGGTTTGCTGTATGGCGCGAGTAACTCTCCAGAATGTGTCGAAATCCTTTGGTGGAGATCGAGGGCCATGGGCGGTGCAGGACTTTTCGTTGGATATTGCCGACGGAGAACTGGTCGTTTTTGTCGGGCCGTCCGGCTGCGGGAAATCGACCACGTTGCGCATGCTTGCCGGCCTCGATGATGTGACATCGGGCAAGATCATGATCGGCGGGCGGGATGTGACTTCACTCCCGCCGAAAGATCGCAATATTGCGATGGTGTTCCAGAACTACGCGCTCTATCCGCAGAAGACCGTCTACGACAATATGGCATTTGGTCTTCGCGTGCGCGGAGAACCGAAAGACGAGATTGATCGTCGCGTGCGCAGCGCGGCGTCGAGCCTCGGCCTTGATCCTTTGCTCGAGCGGAAGCCGCGGCAGCTGTCGGGCGGTCAGATGCAGCGGGTTGCGCTTGGCCGTGCGCTCGTCCGAGACCCCGATGTCTTTCTGCTCGATGAGCCTCTTTCCAACCTCGACGCCAAGCTGCGCGTGAAGACTCGCGAAGAAATCGCGACCCTGCATGCCCGGCTCGGAGCCACGATGATCTTCGTGACTCACGACCAGGTCGAAGCCATGACGCTCGGTGACCGGATTGTCATCATGCGCGATGGCTGGATCCAGCAAGCCGGACGGCCGCTGGATCTTTACGACCGGCCGACGAATGTCTTTGTGGCGGCCTTCATCGGTTCGCCCGAGATGAACCTGGTTGAGGGCGATCTGCTCCGTGACGGTGGTGGTCTGAAGGTTCGTTCTGGCGAACTGCAGCTCGGATTGCCGGACGGCGAGTTTGTCGAGACCGAGAGGAGCGTCACCGTCGGCATCAGACCAGAGCATATCATTCGCGCTGAAGCGGCTTCCGATATCGAGATGATCGTCAGTCTGGTCGAGCAAATCGGCGCGCAGACCTATGTGCTGGGGACGATATTCGGCCAGAAATTCCGCGCGGTATTCGCGCGCGACGATGTGCTCGCGGCTGGGGACAAAATCCCCCTCGTTCTGCCCGCGCAGCGGTTGCATATGTTTTCGCGCGAGAACGGAAGGACGTTGAGGCAATCGAAATCGATAAATGAAACTAACAACGGGAGGAAGAATCATGACCAGGCGCAACTCAAATCAATGGAAGTCCAAGGATAAGTCTTTCGGCTTCAGCCGACGGGACTTTCTCAAAACATCAGCGGGCGCGGTGGTTGGAGCGACGAGCTCTCTAGCGGCTCCGTACGTAAATGCTCAAGCCGGAGTGACGCTCCGGTTCCTCAACGCTGAAACTGCGGCCGACAGCCAAGCCGTGCTGCGAAACGCGTGCAATGCGTATGAGAGCAAGTTCGGCGTCAAGATCATCGTCGATTCGACGCCGATAAGCGGCGCATACGCAAAGACGATGGCGGCGATCAACGCGGGTAATCCGTACGACCTCGCCACCCAAGGCTATATCGCCCACATTCTACAGTACGCGCGCGGCGGTCATCTTCTTCCGATGACCGATCTTGTGAAGCAGCATTCCTGGGGACAGATGGGGGCCTGGAAGTATCAGGGTGAAAACTGGTTCTATCCCTACGATTACAATCTGGTGACCTGTTACTATCGGAAGGATCTCTATGCCGAGAAGGGCCTCAAGATCCCTAATACATGGGCGGAATATCTTGACAACTGCCGAGCGCTGACTGTCTCGAAGGACGGCAATATCGAGCGTGGCGGTTGCGTGATGCCGCTGGCGAGCGACAGCGCGACCAATTGGGCGAGCTTCGGCAACCTGTTCGCGGAAGCCCCGCAATTCTACGACGACAAGTGGAATGTTGTTCTGGATGCTCCGGAGAATGCGGATCGGACCGGACGCTTCCTCGATCTTTACGGTGAACTCTACAAGACCATGCCGCCCGGATTGAACACGGTAGGTTATGCCGAGCTCATGAGTCTCTTCGTCACCGGAAAGGTCGCGCACACCCTTTACTCGGGACGTGTGGTCGAGGCGCTCGAAGCGAGAAATCCGGATCTCGCGGACAAGTATGGAATCTTCGCCGCACCAGACAGCGGGGGTAAACAGAAGGCGCTGCCGTTCGCCTTCGACGGGTTCGTCGCGTTCAAGACCAAGCAAAGCGAGGAAACGCTCAAGTTCCTCAAATGGTTCATCGATGAGCACTACATCGATTGGCTGCATTCGGCTTGGATGAACTTCCAGCCGGTGCGCCTGGACATCTACGAGGACCCGCGTTGGAAGAAACACCCGATGATTCAGAAGCATTGGGCAACGATGATGCAGATGAAGTCGTTCATCGACCCGGACAGCAAGGTGAGGCTCTCGTCGGTCGACTTGATCGGTCCGTCGATCGATCTGCGGCCGTGCAAGGTCTTCGATTCGAATGTCATGCCCGAGATGTTGCAGAACAAGGTGCTCAAGAACATGTCATCGGCCGATTGCGTGAAAGCGGCGGCCAATCGCATCCGGAAGCTTGGTTGAATTGTGTTGACGAAAAGGTAGGTGCCTCATGAGGCAGGATTGGCGAATCATCTGTTTGTTCGTCGGGGGCGTTTTGATAGTCGGCGCGATCGTTGGCGGGCCACTCCTGTACTCCATCAAGCTCTCATTCTACGCGGCGGAGTCCTTTATCGCTCCGCCGCGATGGGTCGGACTTGGAAACTATCTCACCGTCCTCGAGGACAGAAATTTTTGGGACGCGCTGTTAAACGGGATAACGATCTCTATTTCCGCGATCGTGTTGCAGGTCACGCTCGGCGTGGGCATTGCACTCGTTCTGAACCGTCAATTCGTGGGACAGGCAGTCGTTCGAGCGCTGTCGATCGTTCCATACTTTCTTCCGACGGTCGTTGCGTGCCTCATCGCACAATGGATGCTCGATCCTAATTACGGATTGATCAAAAGTATCCTGGCATCGTTCGGATCCAGCATGTTTGACTGGGGCGCGAACTCGGCAACCGCGAAGGGAACGATTGTTCTCGTCAGCGTATGGATATGGACGCCATTTGTGGTGACGTGCGTGCTGGCTGGCCTGCAAACAATTCCGGTCCAGCTTTACGAAGCAGCTCGGGTCGACGGCGCCAGCGCCTGGAAGCAGTTCTGGCACATCACTCTGCCGGGTCTCAGATCTGTATTGATCGTGGTCATTCTGCTGAGAGGCATCTGGATGTTCAACAAGTTCGACGTGATCTGGCTGCTGACCAAGGGAGGCCCGCTGAATCAGACCGAGACGCTCCCGACTCTTGCCTATCGAAAGGCGTTTCTGGAGTTCGATCTCGGAGGCGGGGCGGCGGTAGCGACAATCTCGTTTGCGCTTCTGGCGACCATTATCCTGATCTATCTGCGGTTCTTCCCGATCGACGAAGCAAAGCAAGGCCGATGACAGTGACACAACAAAACTCGCACCTCTCCGTCGCTGCTGCTGTTGCCGACCCGCGGCAGGAGTGGCTCCTTCGCAATACATCTCGGTTCGATCGGTTGCCGCAGGACGCGCCATCGCCCGCATCGGAACAAAAGTTGTCCGGTTTTGCGAGCAAGCCGATCAAGCAGATTGCCGGGCGTATCGGTCTCTATGCGGCTGTCATTGTGATCTGCATCTACTCGTTCTTTCCGATTTACTGGATGATTGTATCCAGTCTTCGTCCCCCGCAGCGGCTGTTTCTCGATACGTCGCTGGTGTTCTGGCCGCCGGATTTCGCTTCCTATAAATCGCTGCTGCAACTCACGAACTACACGGCCAACTTTTTCAACAGCGTCCTGATGGCGATGGCGACGATCATCGTTGCCACAACGCTTTCGGCCTTCATTGCCTACGGCGCGACGCGGCTTCGGTTCCGCGGCAAGACAACATTGGTCGCGTCCATGCTGTTTGCCTATATGTTCCCGCCGTTGATGTTGGTCATCCCGATGTCAGCGTTGTTCCGCATGGTCGGGCTTTCCGACAGCCTGTGGGGTCTGCTGATTGCCCACCTCGCAATCTCGCTGCCGCTGGGCGTCTGGCTTCTGTGGGGCTTTTTCAAGTCGATGCCTTTCGACCTGGAAGAAGCGGCGATGGTCGACGGGTGCTCGCAGTTCGGCGCGTTCATCAAAGTGGTCTTGCCGCTATCCGCACCCGGCCTGATCACGGTCGGCATCTTCTCGTTCCTGCTTTCCTGGGCCGACTATGTGTTCGCTCTCATCCTGATAATGAGCGATCAGAACAAGACACTTCCCGTAGCCCTGGCGTCGATGCTGGGGGCGCAAGATCTGCGTTGGGGCGAGATCCTTGCCGGTGCCTCCCTCATTGCCCTGCCGCTGTTTGTCATCTTTACGTTTTGCTACCGGTACTTCGTCGCAGGACTTACGGCGGGCGCACTTAAGGGGTAGGTGAGCGCTTCAGATTCCGTTCCGGGCAAGAGATCCGGACTGCCTCGAGCCGCGCCAGAAACGGTTCGAACGGTTTGCCCGGACGGAATCTTTCGACGAGAGTCTATCGTCTCGCAGGTATTTTTTGCTCGCCCAACAGCGTCTGCCAGGTTTCTACGGTCTGGGACAGGTGTTCATTCATTTTCTGCTCTGCCTGGCCGACGCGCCGCCCTTCAATGGCCTCAAGGATCTCGCAGTGATGTTCATAGGCGCGGCGACCGCGGCTGTGATCAGCAAAATAGACACGGCGGCGCTGTCTGGACAATTCATAGAATGATTTTACAACGCGGAGCAGGATGTCATTCTTGGTGGCGGCAAAGATGGCCAGGTGAAATGCCTCATCTTCCCGCTCGATCGTCTGCTTTTTGGCGATACGCTTCTCGGTGTCGATCAGAATTGCGCGGAGATCGCGGATGTTGTCAGGTGTCCTGCGGGTGCAGGCCAATCGGACGGCCTGCACTTCGAGCATGCGTCGCACTTCGAAGACATCGGCGATTTCGTCCGCCTGGAATGGAAGGCCCGACTCGGCGTGAAGGACGAGAGCCTCGATGCTGCTTTCGTCCGAGTTCCGCAGATATATGCCCGAGTTGGGCCGTCTCTCGATGACGCGCATGGCTTCGAGAGCAGCCAGCGCCTCACGGACGGCGCCCCGACTTGTGTCGAACTTCTCCGCGAAGTCTCGTTCAGACGGCAGACGTTCCGAGGGCTGATAGCGGCGCTCACGGATGAACGAAAGGATTTTTCCGATGGCGTTCGACGGAGGTTCAGGCTTTTCGGTTCGATTTCGTTCGGTCATTTCTGTCTACTCTTTCTAGCCTGCGTCCCTGGAAAAGCTCGCCTGCCAAACCGTTACGCGCCCCGGCACCTGCCAATAGCCACGAATCTGAGTGATGTTCACTCTATTTCGACATGCGATGAAATTACAGGTGCTTTGCGTACCGGAGCGGGTCCCGCCGCCGGGATACCGTCCCGTTCCAAATCGGTCCTCGCACGGCCGCTCGCTTGATTCCAGTGTACCGGGCATGTATGATTGGTATACCGAATTGGTAAGGCCGAAAAGGGCGGCGCTGGGATGACGGTCATCCTGCGTATAGTTCTTTCGTATCAGGTTGATGATTTTGCAGTACTTGGAACCCTCGGAGCAAGCCGGCAAAGCGCTAGCTGCCATGGCTGACTACGACGTCGACCTCTTTGTGATCGGCGGTGGCTCGGGCGGCGTTCGCGCTGCGCGGATCGCAGCCAATTACGGCGCCCGGGTCATGCTTGCCGAAGAGTACCGCATGGGCGGCACTTGCGTAATACGCGGCTGCGTGCCGAAGAAGCTGTTCGTCTATGCCTCGCATGTCCACGAGGAAATCAAGGACGCCGCGGGTTTCGGATGGAACATCCCGTCGGCGACGTTCGACTGGCCGACGCTGGTCGCCAACAAGGACAAGGAAATCGCCCGGCTGGAGGTGGCCTACACCGCCAACGCCGAGAAGGCGGGTGCGCGGGTGGTCAAGGCGCGCGCGGTGTTCGAGGACCCACACACGCTGCGCCTGTCGACCGGCGAAACGGTGCGGGCGAAGCACATCCTGATTGCCACCGGAAGCACGCCGAGCCATGGCGCAGCGATTCCCGGCATTGAGCATGTCATCTCATCGGACGACATCTTCCACCTGCCGGCATTCCCGAAGCGCATCGTGATCCAGGGCGGTGGCTATATCGCACTGGAGTGCGCCTGCATCTTCGCAGGTCTCGGCGCTGACGTGACGCTGGTCTATCGCGGCGATAACATCCTGCGGGGGTTCGACGAGGATGTCCGGAAGCATGTGCGTGGCGAGGTCGAGAGGGCGGGTATAGCCGTTCTCACGGGCTGCACGGTGAACAAGGTCGGGAAACACGGTGAGGCCATCACCGCGCATCTGTCCGGGGGGTCGAGCATCGCCGCTGATCAGGTGCTGTTTGCCATCGGCCGTCATCCGAACGTCCAGGGTCTTGGGCTTGAAAAGGCAGGCGTGGCACTCAATCCGGCCAACGGCGGCATCGCCGTCGACGGCTTCTCGCGGAGCAATGTGCCGCATATCTACGCGGTAGGGGACGTCACCCACCGCATCAATCTGACGCCGGTCGCGATTCGCGAAGGGCATGCTTTCGCCGACACTGTGTTTGGCAGGCGGCCGGTGCGCGTCGATCATGCCGAGATTCCGACGGCAGTGTTCTCACAGCCGCAGGTCGGAACGGTCGGGCTGACCGAAGCCGAGGCGAGGGCGCGGTTTACCCATGTGGACATTTACAAGACCGATTTCAGGCCGATCAAGGCAACGCTGTCCGGTAGCCTAAGTCGCGTCCTGATGAAGCTGATCGTCGATGGAACATCCGATCGTGTTCTCGGCTGCCACATCGTCGGGCCGGACGCTGCCGAGATCGTTCAGGCTGTCGCTATCGCGATCAAGATGAAAGCGACCAAGGCCGACTTCGACGCCACCATGGCGCTACATCCTACCTCTGCCGAGGAACTCGTGACCATGCGAGCGCCGACCCAGCGTCACGTCCGCGAGGCGGCGGAATAACTGCCCCAAATCCATCCCCATCCGAAGCGCCCGGCGATAGACCCGGCGGGTTGGGGCGTGGTCGGCCAAATACAGCTTGACAGCACATAACTGAACAGACCAAATTGGCCTTACCAATATAGGTCGTGAGCCCGGTGACGGTGGCCGCATCCGGCGCGGCGATCTATTCCCGCGACGCGGATGCGGACGCTGATTTCAGCAGTGACCAGGAAGATGGGCTGATAAAATGGATTTGGTATCAAACCTGCCGGCCCGCATTCACGGGATACTCGATGAGGGGGCAAAGGGGGACGCTTCCCGGATAGCGTTTACCGACGAGCATGGTGTCGATTGGTCTTATCGCCGCCTGATTGACGCGGTCGAACTTGCCGCCATTGAAATGAGCCGGCTCGGTATTCGTCCGGGCGATCGGGTCATGATCGTGTGTGAAAATTCAATCGCAGCGATCGTGTTGCTGTACGCGTCGAGCCGGCTTGACGCCTGGGCGGTCATCATAAATGCACGACTGAGCCAGCATGAATTGGATCTGATCGAGCGCGACTGCCGGCCGCGGCGTGTGTTCTATACTCATGCCATTTCATCTGACGCAGACGCTCATGCTTGTCGCCGAGATGCAGACATTGAGCCGTTCACCGGAATAGGTGAGGTGAAAGTCGGAAAGCTTGATGCGGATTCTGTTGCGGAGAGAGTTCACCGGGATTCGTCTCGGCAGGTCGCCGTCGTTATCTACACGACGGGCACCACCGGACGCCCAAAGGGCGTGATGCTTAGCCATCGCAGTCTCGCGTTTGTCGCGTGCCGGGGGAAAAGGACCGATACAATTCGTTCGGACGACGTCTCGCTGTGCGTAATGCCGATCTCTCATTCGTATGGGTTGACGCTCATGCAGGGCATGCTGTTCGCCGGCGCGCATCTGAAAATCATGCCAAGATTCTCGCTCACGCAAGCTATCGAATCCGTCGTGAACGAGACTCTTACGATATTTACTGCCGTGCCAGCGTTGCTGTCGCGTATCGTCGCTCACGTCGACCAAGCGGGTCTTCATCTCACACCGAACAGGCTCCGATACGTTTATACCGGCACCGCTCCGCTGGACCTTTCATTGCGTCAGAACGTCGAGCGCGTGTTCGGGGTCGTTCTGCACAATGGTTATGGTCTCACTGAAACGTCGCCCACGATCAGCCGGACGCAGTACGAAATGGGCAGCGACGAAGTCAACATCGGTCCTCCCATCCCAGGAGTCGAGATCAAGATTGTAGGAGCGGACGGCCATGAAGTTGAAGAGGGCTTGCCGGGTGAGCTTCTCGTGCGAGGACCAAATGTCATGCTTGGCTATTATGGGCAGCCGGAGCTTACCGCGGGTGCTGTCGATGAGCAGGGCTACTTGAAGACTGGCGATATTGTCAGCCGCAACATGAGCGGTGAATTGGTTGTGCAAGGCCGGTCAAAAGAATTGATCATTCGCTCCGGGTTCAATGTGTACCCGCCCGAGATCGAAGCGGTTCTCAATACCCATCCGACGGTTCTCAACTCTGCAGTCGTCGGGCGGTCGGTTGAGGGCAACGAGGAGATCATCGCCTTTGTGGAGCCCGTTCCTGGAGGCTCCATCGAGATCAATGACCTATTTACGTTCATCGAGGGACAGCTGGCCCGATACAAGAAGCCCCAGCAGATCATCGTGATGCAGCAACTGCCGGTCGCATCAAACGGCAAGATCAGAAAGCATGATCTGAAGAAGTACGCCGAAGCATCGGCGCTTTCGCTTTCTGTCTAGTCATTCCAAATCGTTCAATCCCCCATCGAAGGCCAATGGACATCGCCATGAAGCAGGAACAGACCTATCCGGACGTCAAGATGTTCATCGACGGAGCTTGGCGTGACGGGTCGCAAGGTAAATCCGGGGCTGTCCTGAATCCAGCGACCGGGCTTGCGATCGGGCGTGTTCCGCACGCGTCTGTCGATGACCTTGATCGAGCGTTGGATTCAGCGTGGCGCGGCTTCGGCGTATGGCGCAAGACATCGGCGTTCGACCGCTACAAGCTCATGCGTGCCGCTGCCGAAAATCTGCGGGAGCGCGCCGGCGAAATCGCTCGCATTCTCACGCTTGAGCAAGGAAAACCCCTGGCGGAAGCGAAGCTGGAGGTGCTGCTCGGCGCGGACATCGTCGACTGGTTTGCCGAAGAGGCTCGCCGATCCTACGGCCGCGCTATTCCTGCGCGTTCCGGGGCGGTGCAGCAAATCGTGATCAAGGAGCCGGTCGGGCCGGTGGCCGCTTTCACGCCATGGAACTTTCCGATCAATCAGGCTGTCCGCAAGATATCGGCTGCAATCGCTGCGGGCTGCTCCGTGATTCTCAAGGGACCCGAAGAAACGCCGGCCAGTTGCGCCGCCCTGGTTCAGGCCTACGCCGACGCCGCTCTCCCATCGGGCGTGCTCAATCTGGTCTTCGGCGTGCCCGCCGAAGTATCCTCGTATCTGATCGCCCACCCGTTCATTCGCAAGATTTCATTCACGGGATCGACCCAGGTCGGCAAGCAGCTCGCTGCTCTGGCAGGAAGCCATATGAAGCGTGTGACGATGGAATTGGGAGGGCACGCGCCGGCGCTCGTATTCGGCGATGCGGACGTGAAAGAGTCGGCCAGGCTGCTGTCCGCGGCGAAGTTCAGGAACGCCGGTCAGGTTTGTGTCTCGCCTACGCGTTTCATCGTGCACAAGAGCGTCTACGAGGAATTTGTCGACCACTTCACATCGGCTGCAAAGAATCTGGTTGTCGGCAACGGTCTTGACGCCGCGAGCCAGATGGGTCCGCTGGCCAATCATCGCCGGATTGAGGCGATGGAGGCTCTGATCGCCGACGCCTCATCGCGCGGCGGCCGCATCAGAGCCGGTGGAAAGCGAATAGGAAACGAGGGATTCTTCTTCGAGCCGACCGTGCTCACGGATGTCCCGCTGAACGCGCGCATCATGAACGAGGAGCCGTTTGGTCCCGTCGCTCCGATCAGCGCCTTCTCCGATCTCGATGAGGCCATAGCAGAGGCTAATCGCCTTCCGTTTGGCCTCGCCGCCTATGCCTACACCAAATCGGCGGCCGTCATTGGCGCCGTCAGCACGGGGGTCGAAAGCGGAATGATGTCGATAAACCATCATGGTCTTGCGCTGCCTGAAACCCCGTTTGGAGGGATCAAGGACTCCGGCTATGGCTCGGAGGGTGGAATAGAGGCCATGGAGGCCTACTTGAACACCAAGTTCATTACCCAAATGAACGGCTAAGCCACGCAGCCATCGCCCGGCTTCGCGAGTTTCTCGCGCAAAATCGAATTCCGAAGATCCCTTGCGGGCTCGCTTGACTACGTCCGCATCGGCGGAATGGAGCCCGGACGTTGCGATGAGGGCCTGTGGGCCATGAAGAAATTCTCGATTAGCGCTTGAAGATGCGCTTGACAAAGAGCGTGGTCGGGAGCTTATTGGTAATACCAATTTGGAAGGGCCAGTAGGTTACCGGCGATTCCTCGTTCGGGTATAGGTCAGATGAATCAGGTCGGGCTGGCTTTCCGGTTCAACACGAGCGAGGAGCAAGGAGCGAAGCAATGAATGCACCCATGAGTACGCCAAAAGGGCAGCGAAGGAAGTTCTGGAGCTGGGGTTACGAAGGCCAGGACATTCCTGAGTCCGAAGTGACGTCGATGCACGAGCGAGTCGCGAAGCGTCTCGGGATGAGCGATTTCACGATTCTCCCGGATCCGACCCTTGACGAGATTGAGATCCGTGCCCCGCGCATCAAGCCGCCGGCGTCGCTTGCGAGTTTCTGCACGACGGAAAAGTGGGATCGCGTTGCTCACACCTACGGCAAGAGCTTCCGCGACCTGGCGATGATCTACAAGCGCAAGTATCCGAATCCGCCAGATGTCGTGGCTTATCCTCGCGACGAAAAGGACATTGCGGCCGTTCTCGACTGGTGCGGTGAAAATGGCTACGCGGCCGTGCCTTTCGGCGGCGGATCGAGTGTCACGGGCGGTATCAATCCGCCGGATGATAGCAGCTACAAGGGCGTGGTCACGATCGACCTCGAGAACCTCAATCGCGTTCTGGAAGTCGATCCGATCTCGCGCGCGGCTCGAATCCAGGGTGGTACGTTCGGTCCTTCGCTCGAGGAGCAGTTGAAGCCGCATGGTTTCACGCTGCGGCACATTCCGCAGTCCTGGGAATTCTCGACCCTCGGCGGATGGATCGCGACACGTTCGTCCGGTCACTACGCGACGCATCTGACGCATATCGACGACATGGTGGAAAGCCTGCGCGTCGTCACGCCGACCGGCACGATCACAAACCGTCGGCTGCCGGCCTCTGGTGCCGGCCCGAGCCCCGATCGCGCCTTCATCGGCTCGGAAGGTACGCTTGGCATCATCACCGAAGCGTGGATGCGGCTGCAGGGCCGGGTGAAGTTCCGCGCGAACGCCTCGGTGTCATTCAAGACCTTCTACGAGGGTGCGAAGGCCGTTCGGCAGATCACCCAGGCTGGGCTTTATCCCGCAAACTGCCGCTACCTCGATGAGAAGGACGCGTTCTTCTATGGGGCTGGCGACGGCACCGAATCAATGCTGCTGATCGGTTATGAGTCGGCCGATCATCCGGTCGATGCATGGCTGGATCGCTCTCTGGAAATCTGCCGGGACTTCGGCGGCACGGTGAAGCAGAAGGCGGGCACGGGCACCGATGCCCTCGAAACCAGTCGCTCGGGCGCGCAGGGCAGCTGGCGTAATCAGTTCCGCTATCTGCCTTATCTCATGCACGTTCGTGCGGCGATGGGTATCGTCAGCTTCACCTTCGAAACGGCCTATACTTGGGACAAGTTCGAAGCGCTCGACACCGAAGTCATGCGGCGGGTGGCTGAGGCGGAGAAGAAAATTTGCGGTGGAGGCATTGTCTGCCGTCGCTTCTCGTTCCTTTATCCGGACGGGCCGGCGCCATACTACTCGATCATGGCTCCGTCTTCTCACGAGAAGAACATCGAGCATTATGCAGCGTTGAACAAGGTTGCTTCCGACGCCCTTCTGGAACTCGGCGCCACCATTACGCACCATCATGCCGTCGGACGCAGTTTCCGTCCTTGGTATGACAAGGAAATCGATCCGGGCTTCATCCGGATGATGCAAGCCAGCAAGCGCGAGGTTGATCCGAAATGGGTCCTCAACCCGGGCATTCTGTTCGACAAGCCGAAGGCTTAGTTCGCACAACACTATCCATTCGGCTGTTTCACGGGAAGTTCGTACATGATCGATCTCTACTTTTGGACCACGCCGAATGGATACAAAGTCACGATAATGCTGGCCGAAATCGGCCTGCATTATCGGGTTTTACCGATTGACATCACCAAGGGCGATCAATTCGGCGCGGAGTTTCTCAAGATCAGCCCGAACAACAAGATCCCGGCGATCGTCGATCACGATGGACCTGGAGGACAAGCGCTTCCAATTTTCGAAACGGGGGCGATCCTTCTCTACCTTGCAGAAAAGACCGGCAAGTTGCTTCCTGCAGAGC